>OQVT01001935.1_pt1 | contig 13299 bp, 8 predicted proteins | sample 1691561 | NCBI WGS metagenome assembly OQVT01 (sample SAMN03418260, study PRJEB22391) | human gut metagenome | biome: human-gut; feature: organic feature; material: feces | host: Homo sapiens | place: Tanzania | collected 2013-01 | reverse complement strand
CAAAGTTACACCAAGTTCCTATAGAAACCGATATGTGTCTGGCCGGACGCTTTCGGTGAAAAGCGGGTTTGGCCGGAGGGGAGAGCCTAAAATGCCGTTTTATCCACCGAAAGGCGGGTTTGACCGGATGGGAACGCTATGGGCAGGGGCGCAGGTGTGCCGAAAAACAAAAACTGCAGGAAACCGGGAGGTTTCTTGCAGTTTGGTGCCCAAAGCCGGGCTCGAACCGGCACGTTTTTAAGGAACACTGGATTTTGAGTCCAGCGCGTCTACCAATTCCGCCATTCGGGCATAGGCGTGTGCGTTAATTCGCAGACGGATTACAAAGGTATGGAATTTTTGTGATTTCACAAATTTTTTCTGCTATCTTTGCGTACCGACTGACAGCAAGGCGGTAAATGTCAAAACTGATATGAAAGAAGTTTTCGTAGTTTACGATGTGGCGGTAAGGGAATTCGCAGGCGAATTCTGTAACAAGCTTCGCGCGAGGAGTTTGGGCGAATTGGCCTTAATATGCGACGAGCCGCACAAGACCCTTAACGAGGTAGAGCATATCTGCAGGGCACTGATGAACGCAAGCGCCGATAAGAATTGCACGCTGATCGCGATAGGCGGTGGGGTGTGCAGCGACGTGTGCGGATTGGCAGCGAGCCTCTACAAACGAGGGATAGATTTCGAAATCGTGCCTACGACGCTTCTAGCTATGGCTGATGCTTCGGTAGGGGGTAAAAACGGCGTAAACCTGGATGGGGTGAAGAATATGATAGGCACGTTCAAGCTGCCTCGTAAAATCCACATCCGTAAGGAAGTACTGCGCACGCTCCCGCGTAAGGAAGTGCTTTCCGGCAGCGCTGAAATTCTAAAAACCTTCCTGCTTTTCGACGAGAAACTCTATAACAGGGCCGTAGGAGTCTTTTCGGAATTGGCCAAGATGGACTCCACCGGAAGTGACGAGCAGGCCGAGCTGGAGGAGATGCTGGGGGAAGCGGCCGAATTGGCAGAAAAGGCGGCAAAATACAAGCGCAAGGTGGTGAAAAGAGACCTGTTCGACAGGGGGCGCAGGCACATTCTGAATTTCGGGCACACTTTCGCGCACGCCATCGAATGGAAAAGCCACGAGGCCGTATCGCACGGTGAGGCTGTATCTATGGGCATCATCAAGTCACTTAGAATGAGCGAGAAGGAAGACTGGAGCGAGAAGGGATTGGCAGATAGGGTGAGGGACGATTTCAAGAGGTGTAATCTGCCGGTAGAGCTCCCGTACAGCGACGAAGAATTGCAGAAAGCTCTGAAAAACGATAAAAAGGCCGAGGACGGCGCAGTGGATTTCGTCTTTTTACAAAGAATCGGAAAGCCATTCAGAAAAAAGATTAGATTATGATTTGTACAAGCCTACAGGGCAAGAACTTGGAAGATATCCTCGGGATAATGGACGACCCATTCGTGGAGATGGCCGAGGTGAGGGCGGATTTGAACCCGCTGAACGAGAAGGATTGGGTGGAATTAGTGGAGACGTGCGAAAAACCGCTGATTTTCAGCTTTCATATAGAGCCGTCACTTCGCGGCGAGGAAAAAGCGCGCGAATGGAATAGGATGCTCGAATTATACAACTCCGTGATAGAAAGCGGAATAAGTTTCGTAGATTTGGACATAAACGCGCCGGTACACGTAAGCCAGAGCGTCCAAAAGCTATGCAAGCATAACGGCACGCGTCTTATCCGCTCGTTCCACGACTTCGACGGCACCCCGACGAACACCCTGCTTCAGCAGACCATCCTGCGCTGCTTCCGCTACGGAGCCGACATAGCGAAGATAGCTTGTAAGGCCGAAAGCGCCGAGGACGTGGCGAACCTTCAGGGCATTTACGACACCCTTCTGGAAAACAACCATAGCATACAGGCGCATCACCTGGCGCTCATTTCGATGGGGCCGCTCGGAGAGAAGGCCCGCGTGGAGTGCATCGCGAAGGGAGCGCCGTTCACCTATGCCTTCTACGACACCCCCACTGCCGAAGGCCAATTATCCTACGAGCAAGTCCACGAGGCCATATACAAAGACTGGCGCGGCGTGCACAAGAGCGATTTCAAGGCGCCCTGCTCGAAGAGTTTCGCACAGAGGGCCATTATGGCAGCAGCGCTTTCCGAAGGCACTTCGCACCTGACGAAGTTCACCCCTTGTGAAGATAGTCTAAGCGCCATAGAAGTGGCACGTGCGTTAGGAGCCAAAGTCACAAGACGCGGCGAAAACATAAAAATCGAAGGAATAGGCGCGCGCACTCCGGAAAGTATGGAAATCGAAAGCCTTAACGTCGGAGAAAGCGGACTTCTGGCTCGCCTATGCATACCGCTCAGCGCCACGCTTAGCAGCTGCGACACCCTTATAGAAGGTCGTGGAACGCTCCTGGAAAGGCCTCTTAAAGGTGCGAGCGACATTATGGCGGCCTTCGGTATTCTCTTAAAGAACGAAAGCGAGCACCGCGACTCGCAAAACCATATCCCGCTTAGGGTGAAAGGCAAATTCTACCCCGGCAGAGCCGAACTCCCAGGAGCAGGCGGTTCACAACTCATATCCGGACTGCTGATGTCCCTGCCATTTTTCGACAGAGACTCCGACCTATTCGTAAGTGAGCCTAAGAGCATCCCTTATATGTTTATCACACAAGATATTCTGGGAAGATTCGGAATTAGGATAGGAAGCGAGCTGGAAGGCGACAAAAAGATGCTCGAAGAGCAAGACTGGAGCTACTGTAACGGAATCCATTTCCACGTAAAGGGAAAACAGCACTTCAAGGCAGCGGACATAGAATTGGAAAGCGACTGGAGCGCCGCCGCGTGCTTCCTTACATACGGAGCGCTTTTCGGAGAGGCTGAAGTACAGGGACTTAACACAAATTCCCTTCAGGCCGACATAACCATTCTGGACATTCTTTCGGACGCAGGCGCCTGTGTAGCCTATGACGAAGACGTAGTTAGCGTAAAACGTGCACCACTCCAGGCCTTCGAATACGACCTCAACAATGCTCCGGACCTCATCCCCATAGCATCGCTATTAGCGGCGTTCTGCCCGGGCGAAAGCACCATAGCAGGCGTCCAAAGGCTTCAAAACAAGGAATGTGACCGCGCGGCTGCTATACTTGACACCCTCACCCGAATGGGCGTAAGCGCACGAATCATAGGAGACGAATTGAGAGTGAAAGGAATAGGCGTAAGCCGGAGATTTGTCACAGGAAAGCTGTTGAAAGGAGGAAAATACTCTTCTTTCCACGACCACAGGATGGTGATGATGCTCTCGATAGCCCAAATGGCCGCCGACTCGCCTATCGAAATAGACGACAAGAACTGCGTCAGCAAGTCCTTTCCGGACTTCTTCGAGGAGTTGAAATTATAATAAATCGGCCAGAACTATAGCGCACATAGCCTCTACCACGACCGGAGCGCGCAAGGCAAAACACACATCATGCCTTCCGCCCACGGACAGCGACTGCTCGCACTCCTTAGCGAAATTAAATGTAGTCTGCGGCTTCGAAATGGATGAAGTGGGCTTGAACGCCACCCTAAAACAGAGACTCGCCCCATTAGTCAGACCTCCGTTTATGCCACCTGACCCGTTTTTCACCGGGCCTTCCGGGCCAATCGGATCGTTATGCTGAGAGCCTCGCATTCGGGCAGCCTCGAAGCCGTCGCCAAATTCGATGCCCCTTACCCCCGGAATGGAAAAGACCGCGTGAGAAAGCAAGCTCTCCATACCATCCCAGAAAGGTTCACCCAGGCCAATAGGCAATCCATCCACCTGGCACGACACCACGGCACCCAGGGAATCCCCTTCGGCGCGAGCCGCCTCAAGTAGCCTCTGCCAATTCTCCCGTTCCCGGCTTCCTGCCAATTCGCATACCTCGGCGCGTATATCCACCGCGCTGCCTATGACCTTTTTCGCCACGACACCTGCCGCGACTATAGGCAAGGTCAACCTGCCGGAAAAATGGCCTCCTCCACGATAGTCCTCGAACCCGTCGAACTTGATATGGGCAGGATAATCCGCGTGACCGGGACGCGGAGTGGAAGGAAGAAAATCATAGTCCGAGCTATGGACATCGGAATTTCGGAAAACGACACATAGAGGCGCACCAGTGGTGTGGCCTTCGAAAACACCACTCAAGATATGAGGAGTATCGACCTCCTTACGTTCCGAAGTGAATCCTCCACGGGCAGCGCGACGTGAAATATCTTTCTCGAAATCGCTTTCCGACAACGGGAGTCCCGGAGGGACCCCATCTATAAGAGCCCCTACCGCCACTCCGTGAGATTCACCGAAAACACTTACTCTGAATTGTTTTCCGAATGTGTCCATATTATCTGCTTTCTTTTAACAACCTGCCCAGTTCGGCAATGTTCTCCACCACCAAATCGGGCCTCGAGCCTTCCGGAGCCTTTTCCACATCTTCAAGTGTGGATTCTCCGCTCAAGACCAACACCCCTAAAGCGCCGGCATTTCGAGCCATGGCGATGTCGGTGTAAAGACGGTCTCCCACCATCGCTATCTGCTCCGGAGCGAGATGGTGCCTTTCCCTTATGCCATCGAGCATAGATGGGTCCGGCTTTCCCAAAGTGTGGTCCGGAACGCGACCCGTAGCGCTCTGAAGACAAGCGCAGATGGAGCCACAATCCACCAGAACGGTCTTTTGGTCGGTAGGGCACACCTTGTCGGGGTTAGTAGCCAGATAGGTCACTCCCTGGGAAATCCACCACGCGGCGCGACAGAGCCTTTCGTAGCGAAGGGTCATATCGAACGAAGCCACGATGATGTCCGGCACGTCCTCGGCGCTATCCTCGCAGGAGATGAAACCGGCCTGCTCGAATTGGCTTATCATAGAAGGCGTACCCAGCAGGAAGAGCTTTCTGGCCGAAGGATAATTGGCCCGAATGTAATCGATGGTCGCGATCGTGGTCGTGTACATCTGCTCTTCGGTGGCAGGGATGCCCATCTTGGCCAATTTGGCCATATAGTCGGCGAGCGACTTGGACGGGTTGTTAGTCAAAAAGGAGTATGTGATTCCCATCTCCGTCAAGGAGTTCAGGAAATCGAGCGTAAATGGAAAAAGCGTGTTGCTCAGGTATATGGTGCCATCCATATCCAGAGCAACATGCTTGATATTTGAAAGACTTTTGTTCATTACCAGAGTTTTAGGAATACCTCCATAGCCTGGTACTCTGCCATACCGAGGGCATCGTACTGACGAGCGGTATTCTGTGTACGCTCCTCTGCTCTCTGCCAGAATTCACGTGGGTCTTCGCCAGGGAACGGCACGATGTCCTTCTGTGAAAGGTGACGATAGATAGCGTGACGCTTCTCTACCACCTCGTCAGGAGAAAGTGGAACGGCCATATCTACGCTGCCGAGATCCCACTCCATCCACGCGCCGCGGTAAAGCCATACGTGGCTCTTTGAAATCCACTCTGCACCTTCGCTACGAAGCTGGTTGAGAGCCTCAAGCGCACATTCCGTACATACGCGGTGTGTTCCGTGAGGGTCTGCGAGGTCTCCTGCCATAAATATCATATCCGGCTTAAGCTCATTCATCAAAGACTTGATGATGTCTACGTCGGCCTGTGAACGAGGCAATTTCTGAATGCCGCCCGACTCATAGAAAGGCAGATTCAGGAAGTGTGCGTTATGTTCGTCGTCGAGACCGAATGAGCGAACGGCTCCCTTAGCCTCCGAACGGCGGATAGCTCCCTTCAGATTAAGGAGTTCGCGTGGTTCAGCCTCGCCCGGACGCTTGCTTGCGATAAGGGCTTTCACCTCGTCGAAGCGGTCGCCGAATCCGAGTTCACGTGCAGCGTCCATATGCTGGAGCACTACGTCGTCGTGAACTGCCACGTTACCTGACGTCTCATACGCCACGTGAACATTATGTCCCTGATGAGCGAGTCTGATGAAGGTACCTCCCATAGAGATGACGTCGTCGTCAGGATGTGGAGAGAAGATGAGAACGGTCTTAGGATTAGGAAGGGAAGGAACGGGACGAGTAGAATCGTCTGCATTAGGCTTTCCTCCCGGCCATCCTGTGATAGTATGCTGCAAATCGTTGAATACCTGGATGTTTATGGCGTCATAAGCGCCGCAAGACTCGATAAGTCCACCCAGCGAATTCTGAAGATAGTCCTGGTATGAGAGTTTCAGGATAGGCTTGTGAACCTGACCACAAAGCCATACGACAGCCTTACGACGGAACTTAGGAGTCCACTCGCAAGGTCCTATGCACCACGGAGCCACTACTCGGGTGAGGTTGCATCCTGAGTTCTCGTCCACATAGAATTTAGCATTCTCGTGAAGCTGGAAGTAAGATGCCGGGCAGTCAGGGCCCATTTCTCCCTCGACTACGCGAGCCACTACTCCGGCCTTGTTCTCACCCCAAGCCATAAGTATAACCTTGTGGGCAGTAAGCATAGTACCTACACCCATAGTGAGGGCCATACTAGGAGTCTTGGAGATGTCGCCTCCGAAATAATCTCTCTGACGCTTGCGTGATTTGTATGGGAGGTGTACGAGTCTCGAACGGGTCAGGTTAGTAGAACCGGCCTCGTTGAAACCGACTTGGCCTTGCTCACCTACGCCCATTACGAGCAGATCCAGCCCACGAAGCGCTGTTTCCATACGGTAGCAGTAATCGGAAACCTCGTCAAGCGAAATGGTAGCGTCCGGAATGAGGATGTTCTCCGGAGCTATGTCTATATGGTTGAGAAGCTCCTCGCGCAATATGAAATTACGTGAGTGCTTAGCTTCTGCCGATACAGGATAGAATTCGTCGATGGTATTGATCCTTACATTCTTGAAGGATACCTTACCCTCGTTATAAGCCCGTCTCAAGTCCTTGTACAAGGAGATAGGGGTGGAGCCGGTGGTAAGACCGAGCTTGAACAACTCTCCGGGATGCAACTCGTTGAACGCATTTATCTCAGCGATGATTTCGTCGCATACCTTTTGACACGCCTCGAAAGGAGTCTCGCAGATTTCTGCATAAACCTTTTCCCTGCTGTGGAGAATGTCTTTAGGAAGACCTTTCTCAATTAGACCGCCATCCTTTGGCAATGAAAAATGTTTCATTATTTAAAATTTTTACCTGCTTTCAATTCTTCAATACCCATCTCCTGAAGCAGTTCACGACAGATTTCAGGGTGATTTGTGGTGATATAGTCTACGCCCAGAAGTATGAGGGTGCGCATATGCTCCTTCTCGTCTACCGTCCAAGCGTTTACGCTCATCTTATGGTTGCGAGCCTTTGTGTACCAAGTAGGGTCGCTGTAGAATTTCCAGAAATTGGTGTCGATACCATTGATTCCCAAAGCGGCGAGAGCATCAGGGTTACGGTTGTCTTCCGAACCCAGATACTGCACTGTGAATCCAGGGCATTTCTCTGCGAAAAGCAGACACTGCTGAAGGTCGAATGATATGAAAATCACCTGCTTAGGATTATAAAGACCGTGAGCTTTCAACTTCTCGATGCAGAGGTCGACTGCATGGATTTCTCTGGCCAATCCCTGGTGCCATTTCAACTCGAACACGAGACGGCACTCCTTGTTTTTCTCGAACTGTGTAAGATACTCGTCGAGCGTAGGGATTTTCTCTCCGTTAGGAAGAGTGATGCCGGCGAATTCCGAAGCGTTGTGCTCGGCGAACTTCATTCCGTTCACTACATCGTCGTGGAAGACCATAAGCTCGCCGTCCTTAGTCATATTTACGTCGAACTCACTTCCCCATACGCCCAAATCCTGAGCTGCCTTGAGGGAAGCTATGGAGTTGTGTGAATTTCCGCCTGCCTCGCAAGCCCAATAACCTCTATGAGCCACGATGGCTACCTGACGCTTGTCCTTAGCGTTAAGCGGAAGGATGCAAAGCGCAGCAAGTGCGCAAAGAATTAACTTTTTCATAATTTTTCTGCTTTTTCTACTGCCTTGAAATATTTGTATGAATTAACCTTCAACTCGCCTACCGAAGCCTCATCTGCCACGATGATGCCATTCTGGTGGTTCTGGAGAGCCGAAACAGTGCACATATGGCTGTATGGGCCTTCCACGGCGTCCTTGATGGCGCGAGCCTTCTTAGGACCGAATGCCAATATGACCACCTCGCGAGAATCGGTAACCGTAGCCACACCTACAGAAAGTGCCTGTGCAGGAACCTTTGAAGGGTCGTTGTCGAAGAAACGGCTGTTCACGATGCGGGTATCCTCGGTAAGGGTAACCACGCGAGTGCGGCTGGTAAGAGGCGAGAAAGGCTCGTTGAATGCGATGTGTCCGTCTTCGCCGATACCACCGAGGAAGAGGTCGAATCCGCCTGCCTTTACGATAGCCTCTTCGTATGCTGCACATTCAGCCTCGAGGTCTTCGGCATTTCCGTTAAGGATGTGGATATTCTCTGCAGGTTCGTCGATATGCGAGAAGAGATTATGGTGCATAAATGAGTGGTAGCTCTCCGGATGACTCTCAGGAAGACCCACATACTCATCCATATTGAATGAGATTACGTTTTTGAAAGAGAGTTCTCCGTCCTTTACCATACGAGCGAGCTCGCGGTAGGTTTCGATAGGAGTAGAGCCAGTACAAAGTCCAAGTACAAAAGGTTCAGAAGTGCGCGCAGCCTTTTCCTTGATTTTCGCTGCGATGTGATGAGCTGCCCACAAAGAGCCCTCATTCGAGTTTTGTTTGATTATTACTTTCATATCTTTTATAAAACTAATTTGTCTTGTATACTCGGAGACTGCGAACGAGCGCCGAATCCGTATCTATGTTCATATTTATGTTCTCGTCGAAGTACTTAATCTCGACAGTGTGCTTTCCGGCCGTAAGGGAGAGCCTTATAGGAAGGGTGTATCCCTTCGATGTCCAGTCCTCGGGTCCTCTCTGAGGCATTACCACCACGCCTGCGGCCTTCTTGTCCACGAAAAGACTCCTGTTTGCGCACTTGTTGTCAGTGGTGATATCTCCGTTACCATTAGAATACTCGAATTCAATGAGATATTCCCCATCTTCCGGCACTTCCACGTCTACTCTCAACTGCACGCCGAGCTTGTTATCCAGACGGGCATTGTTACATCCCGCGATTATCGGTTTCATCCCAACCCTTACCGGCTCGCTTATGAATGAGAAGGAGGCACTGTCGTCGTTAAACGCCACTACGGCATATTCTCCCGGCGAAGTGGTGGTGAACGAATTGGCCGTTACCTGCTCCTCGAAAGAGCCGTTACGGTAGATTCGATAGTACTGCGCTCCCTTTATGCCGTCCCAGCTCAGGTCGTTTCCGACAGCCTTCACCTTCGGCGTGTTCAAATCCCACACCACAGGGCGTATCGGCACACTGTCCGGCTGAGCATAGTAATCGCTTGTCATCGTTATCTTTACAATATGCTTTCCTTCGAGGAAAGAAGGCACGAAAGCCGACACCAAATCCTTTCCGTCGAGCTGGCAAGTCTTTACGATGGAGCCCTCGCCTATAAACTCCACGTCGAGAGTCATCCTGCGATACTTAAGGCCTTCGATTACCCTATAGCCCTTCATCGATGCCGGCACGCAAGGACTCAGCTTGATTCCGTCCTCGGTGTATTCGATACCCAGCAGCGCCCTCTTGAACAGGCCTTCGAAACCGGCCACGCTCCACAACTGACGCTCGGAATTCAGGGCCGTCTTCTTGGAGCCGTCCGATGCCACCATATTCTCCATATTCGAGCCGAACACCGTAGCTGCCCGCATATTCGATGCCAATGCGTGCATCACGCCCGCGCGATTTCCTACCTTCGCCGCAGCCATTCCGTAGTACGAGGTGACGAACGGCCACACTGCGTCATTATGGTAACTGCCTTCGGATGAAATCTGAGGCGAGAAGATGGTAGGTCCGAAATCACACACCGGCATACTATGCAGAATCCTCTCCGCCTGCTGGGAAGATGCGATTCCCCACAGGATACAAAGACTCTCGCCCAGCGACTCGCTTCGTGGCGATAGATATTTGTAATCCCTACCATACAGATACTGAGCATAATAGCCCTTGTCCTCCATCCAGAGATTCTCGTTTATGGCCAATTTCAACTCGGCTGCCAATTTCGCATATCTCTTCGAATCGGCCCCGCGGATGGTGCCCAGTTTGGATGCCATCGACGAAAGCACCTGCAATCCGCGATAGAAAACGGCATTCGTACCCAGACACTCGCTGCCTGCGATGTCGGCCGGCTGCATCCATTTAGGATAGCTCTGTTCGCGCCAATCGATAAAGCTGCTTTCGCCCCGGAACAAACCCGTACTCGAATCGAAAGCCACTGCCAAATCGGCCTCCATACTGCGCTTGGCTATAGGATAAATCTGCTTGAGCCAAGCCAAATCGCCTGTCTCCAAATAAACTTCATACGCGGCGATAGTCCACACTACCCTGTCGGTCGAGCAAGGCCAAGAGCCACCTGTACCGGTGTCCTGGATGATGCGTCCCTTCTTGTCCACCTTACGCATAAGGCTATTCCTTACCAAGTCCGGTTCAAGATGTGCCAATGAGAGGATGGCGCTATATGAGACATCGCGAGTCCACACCCCGCCCCAAAGCTTGCCGGTACGGAAAGTACCGTCGGCCTCAATATTCTTGACCATTTCCGAAATCGCCAGGTTATAAAGCATGGTCTCCTGCTTGTCGGCGCCGTGGAAACGGCCGTATTTGTCCGTTACGAAAGTCTGTGGAGCAGCATACTCCTTACCATTTTCGATTACCTTTTCGGAAGTAAGCTTGTACGACGACGTAGAATAGATGTCATCCTTAGAGTTGTTCCAAGTGTACACCCTTCCGAAACGGTCGGTCACTACGATCTCCACTTCGGAATCGACGGAAGCCGGAGTAGCATAGAAAAGGTGCTCCGTTTCGCCTGCTCCTATATATTTCCAAGTAAATTCCTTCTCACGACGATTCTCCACATCGTCTACGATAGTGCGATCCCAGCCACTGAACTGTGTCATAGCGCCTTGGTCCACTCCGTTCTCTCTCCACTCCACCTTCCAAGCAGGGTCGTAGTTCCAGACATTGGCCACTACCGAATTACGCTTCATCGGGTCTTCGCCCACCCTGTATGCGGAGAATTGGGTGTTGCGGTCGCGTCCCACAGGCTTGTAATACCAGTCCACTATGTCGTTACCCTTCACGTCATAGACGTAGTAGCCCCACGGAACTCCGTCGCAGCTATAGAGGCTCTGCCAGAACAATCCGCTCAGAGGAGCGTGCACGTGTTCGAAGAGATTATCCTCGATGATAAAGTTCTCCGCGTAGTGCTCGTGGGCCGAGCAAAGATGTGCGTTATATGGCTCCAGGATCTTGTAAAGGGCCTTGCGGTTCGTGATGATCTTATTATATTCTTCCTTATTCCACTGTCCCTTACGCGCTTCCCTACTATAAGATGGGATGTGCATAAAGAGAACCACCGTGTTACCTGCAGGCACGCTTTCGAGGTCCTTTTTCAGCCATTCCAGCTGGGACTCCTCTATGTAGCCCATATAGTGGCGATAGAAATAGAATACGTCGTCGAGCACTACGTAGTGCATTTGGCCTTTGTCGAAGGAATAATAGGTAGGACCATACTTTTCGGTGTAGACGCCTTTCGATTCCTCATTAGTTCCTACGGCTGCCTGATAGTCGTGATTTCCCATAAGTGCGAAGAATGGGAAACCGGCAGAAGCCGTGGCCTTATGTATTTTCTCCGAGAGTCCACCTGACCACATACCGACGATGTCGCCACAAGACACACCGAATGTAGGGACTCCGCTCTGCGCCGCTACGGCACGCGCATCTGCCGCAGCCTTGCTTACCAGCTCTATCTCGCTTTCGTTATAGACCTGAACGTCGGCCCAAACCATAAACTGATGATGAGTCTCGTCCTTTCCGGTGCGGATAAGGTCGAAATCCATCTTCTGCTTGGACTTGTCTTTCTTTAGGCTCTTGTAAAAAAGAGGGCCTCCGTTTCGCGTAGCCACTTCGAATCCCGCAGGAATGCTTACATACACGAATTTCGCATTATCGTGAGCGTAAATCTCGTATTTACCGTCGTTATCGGTACGCACGAAATCGAAACCATCCGTCACCTTTACTCCGGACACCGGACGGCCGCTCTCGTCACGCACCACTCCGTTCACCTTTATATCGTGAGCACTTAAAGTGATGCAACATAGTAGCAGAGATAGAAATACAACGCACTTTTTCATAATCCTATTCTTTTACAAATTCAGCCACCCAGCCTCCACCATTGGCCATATTTACCTCGAGAGGCTGTCCGGCTTCGATGGTCAGGTGCTCTATCTTATAGTCTTCGGCCCAGGAATTGGCATTCACACCATCCTTATGGATGGTCACGCGCCATGTTCCGGACTCGAGGAAGGATGTGTCAAGTATCAATACTCGCGCGGTCCAGTTGTTCAAACCCGCACTGTACCATCTTCCGTCGGCGGTCTTTCTGGACATCAGCAGGTATTCTCCGGCCACGGCGTCCTGTGCCACGGTCTTTTCCCATACGGTAGGAATCGCGGAGATGAATCGGGTGAAGTCCGGCACCTTATGGTAGTTCGAAGGAGAGTCGCAAAGCATCGTGAGCGGACTTTCGAACACCACGAATATGGCAGCCTGATGACTGCGCGTACCCTGGCTCATAGGATGATTCCAGCGAATGGCGAAATCTTCGCGGGTAGCGTTGTTCACTGCTCCCGGAGTGTAGTCCATAGGGCCTGCGACCATTCTGGTAAACGGAAGTTTCAAGTCGTGGTCGGGCGAGATGTCGTAAGAGCACTTGTCGTGTTCCATTCCGTAGACGCCCTCGTAGGTCATGGCATTAGGGTATTTGCGCTGAAGCCCTGCCGGCTTGAATGCTCCGTGATAGTCTACCAAAAGATGTCTTTCGCAGCACTCCCTCGCGATGTCTTCGTAGAAGTTGACCATATTCTGGTCCTGCATCTGCATAAAGTCTATCTTGATGCCTGAAACGCCCCATTTCTGATATACGTCCAGAATCTCGGCTATACCGTCGTTCACGAAAGGAGTCCAGAGGGTCCAGAGTACCACGCCCACCCCTTTCGAACGGGCATAGGAGATGATTTCGTGAAGGTCGAGTCCTTCCTTAGGCTCCACTATGTTAAGGGTGGATTTGCTCCAGCCCTCATCCATAAGAATGTACGGAAGTCCATATTCTGCTGCGAAATCGACATAGTATTTATAGGTCTCGGTATTTACCCCGGCTTCGAAGTCCACGCCATAGACATTGAGCATAGCCCACCACTCCCAGCT
>OQVT01001934.1_pt1 | contig 13317 bp, 7 predicted proteins | sample 1691561 | NCBI WGS metagenome assembly OQVT01 (sample SAMN03418260, study PRJEB22391) | human gut metagenome | biome: human-gut; feature: organic feature; material: feces | host: Homo sapiens | place: Tanzania | collected 2013-01 | reverse complement strand
CGGGTGGTCATGCCACTGTGGGCAAAGGGGCCGCCTGCCACAAAACTCTCGCATCGGGCATCGGCTGCGGCGCTCAAGCCGCTGTCCATGGTCAGCGGGGAAAGCCCTGCTGCCGCGCGGATGGCGTTGATGTTTTCCTGCACGGCCCAATATGCACTGTCACTGCTGTCAATGCTCCACCACTGCTCCGTACCGGCAGCAAGGTCAAATGGCACAGCGCCGTAACTCATGCTGACCGAAGCCGAAGCTTCCGGCGCAGCTTCTGCGGCTGGAGAATCCGCCGAAACTGCGGGAGCGGTTGTCGGCTCGGCTGTAGAGATCGGTGTGGGAGTTTGTGTCGGTTCGGGTGTAGGTAATGGTGTAGAAGTTGGGGCGGGTGAAGCAGTGGCAAAAGATACAACTTCCTGCGCTGCTTCTGAGGTTGACGGTGAGGTTTCAACCAATGCGCTGGATTCGGTGACGATCACATCTTTTACCGCTGCACACCCGGCCAGCATCATAACCATGCTCATCAATGCGATGGCTTTTCTCATAAAAATTACTCCTTCCTGTTTTGGGGTGATCGCGTATGCGATTTGCTTTTCTGCCTTTTATCATAAAGTTTATCGCTCCTCTCGTCCACACTGTCGATTCTCGGATCGACTCTGTTGCTCTGGCTGGGTATCAGTTATGGGTATATCATCGTGCATATTCAGCAGGCCCTCCAAAATTTCCAATCGCTTACTCTTTTCAGCAAGCTCCGCTGCCTGTGGGAACGGGCGCTTGACTTCCTCCTCGGCACTGGCAAGTGTTTGCTCAAGCTGTGCTTGCCTGATCTTGGTTTTCTCAATATTCGGCTCGATTCCGTTTGCAAGATTGGAAATACGGATAAGGTTACCCAGCACATCCGCGCCTAATTCCGTGGTATAAGTACCTGCACCAACCAACTTAACGCTGAAAATGTTGCCTAACGCCGCATGAGAGATTTGTAACGCCATACCTTTATAGCTGCCGATAGATACAGGCTTTTCGGCATCCACGGCAAGCCCCAGCAGGCCGAGCAGTGCTTTACCGGCAGGCTCTTTCTCTGTGTAAGTTTGCTCCATCAGCTGCATGGAAAAAATGTCTTTGTCCTCTGCATCCTTGTGTGTATGCTCTTGCACTGTGGCGGCATCAGCTGTCAGATTTGTAACCAACTCTTTGCAGCGCTGGATTTCCTGCGGAAGTCCTACGGCAATTTTGTTTTCAAGGTCATAAATCTGGCTGTCATGGGCAGCTTTCAGCGTTTTCAGTCGAGTAAGCTGAATATCAAGATCCATTTTTTCTTTAATTAGCGGATTGCCCGCAGCCAATGCTTTGACCTCAGCATAGGACAGTGCGGCCTCGTCTATATCGTCGCAGCTTCGGGCGGGGCTTTTGCTCGTCATAATCTGACCGATGAATTTCTGCTTATTTTCAATAAGCTGCCAGCTGTAGGCATCAAATGTACCCTCTGTCACATAACGGAAAATGTAGACTTCATCATTTTCATTGCCCTGGCGCAAAATGCGCCCCTCGCGCTGCTCAATGTCAGATGGCCGCCACGGTACATCAAGGTGATGCAAGGCAATCAAGCGCTTTTGGACATTGGTGCCCGCACCCATTTTAGCGGTGCTGCCCATCAGCACACGCACTGTGCCGCTGCGAACTTTACTGAAAAGTTCGCTCTTACGGGCATCGGTGTTGGCTTCATGTATAAAAGCGATCTCATCTGCGGGAATACCACGCTCGATCAGCTTTGCTTTCATGTCATCATAAATGTTAAAAACGCCCGCCTTGGGGGTGGATAGGTCACAAAAGACAAGCTGCGCACTGCGCTGCGCCTTAGTCTGTTCCCATATTTCAATAACCTTGCCAACACAGATATTCACCTTGCTGTCAGGGTCATCGGGCAAACTGGGGTCAATCAGTCGCTGATCAAGCGCCAGCTTACGCCCATCATTGGTGATTTTCAGCATATTATCCTCATATGGCTTGACTTCCCGATTGCGGATTTTATCGGCGCGTTCGCCCAGTTCAGCCACCATCTGTTTTTGTATTTCAGAGGGCTTTAGCTGAATATTGATTGGCTTTCCACTCACAAGGGCAGGAACAGGCAGTTTCAGCATATCCGCTGTTTGAATATCCGCACATTGCTTAAACATTGCCATAAGCTCTGGCAGATTGAAAAAACGGGCAAACCGCGTTTTGGTACGGTAGCCGGTTCCCTCTGGGGCCAATTCAATGGCTGTAACGGTTTCGCCAAAATTGGCTGCCCAACTGTCGAAGTTTTCAAGGCCGTTGCGCTCTAAGGTGTGTTGCTGCAAGTAGCGCTGCATGGTATAAAGTTCGGTCATGCTGTTGGAAATCGGTGTGCCTGTGGCAAAGGTCACGCCCCGCGCCCCGGTAATCTCATCAAGGTACTGGCACTTCATCAATAGGTCACTGGCCTTTTGGCTTTCGGTAGTATTGACACCGGCGATATTGTGCATTTTGGTGACGGTCATAAGGTTTTTGAAATTATGTGCCTCATCTACCATGAGGGAATCTGCGCCAAGTTCCTCGAAAGTCACTACATCGTCACGCTTTGGAGCATCCAACAGGTTCTTCAGCTTGAATTCCAACTGCTTTTTCTTGGATTCTAACTGTTTAACTGTCAGATGGCTGTCATTTTGGCCCAGATTATCTACTTGGATCTCCAATGCCTCGATTTGTCTGCGGATAAAATCAACTTTTCTTCCATCTGAAAGAGGAATTTTCTGAAACTGTGAGTGTCCAATTACCACAATGTCATAATTGCCGGTAGCAATTTTGGCGCAGAACCGTTTACGGTTGGACTTTTCAAAATCTCGCAGTGTTGTTACCAGAATGTTTGCATTTGGGTACAGCTTTAATGCTTCGCTGGCAAACTGTCCGGTCAGATGGTTGGGCACTGTAACCAATGTTTTACTGCACAGCCCCAGCCGCTTTTTTTCCATCGCAGCGGCTACCATTTCGTAAGTTTTACCTGCGCCGACCACATGGGCCAGCAGAGTGTTATGACCGTATAAAATGTGGGCGATGGCATTGCGCTGGTGTGGGCGCAGTGTGATTTCGGGGTTCATTCCGAAAAATTGAATGTGGCTGCCATCGTACTCACGGGGGCGCACACAATTGAATTTTTCATTGTACAGTGCAACTAAAGTTTCACGGCGTTCACGGTCTTTGAAAATCCAATTCTTAAAGGCATCCTCGATCATTCGCTGCTTAGCCTGTGCTTCTTCGGTGGCAGGCCCGTTGATTTCGCGTTTTTCTTTACCGGTTTCATCATACTTAATATCGTAGATTTTGGTGACACGCAGGTTCAGAGCGTTCTCCAACAGATGATAACCGTTAATGCGTTTCGTACCATAAGTGTTTGTGACACGAAGATTGTCGTTGCCGGAGCTCTTATTGGAAATGTGCCAACTGTCCAAGTATTCGTTGTAGCTGACTCCGATTTTGCTTTCGTGGCATGTCGCATGAAAAAGTTCATCCGCAAATTGCTTAATGATTTGTGGCTCGATCCATGTAACGCCCAACCGTACCGTGATTTCTCCTGCGGTCAAATCTTTGGGCTGCACCTGCTCCAACGCTTCTACATTGATGCGGTAGGCAGGATTTTGCTCTGCTGCCACTCGGGCAGTGCGCAGCTTTTCGCGCACATTGCCGGAAAGGTATTCATCGGCCATCAGATAGATAGGGCTGCCATCCTCTTGCTTGCGGAAAGGGTCTACAAAAATAACTCCGGCCAATTCCTTGGCAAGCGTTGCTTCATCTTTTCCCGTAAGGTGTATCATGTAGGGCATATCGACCTTGGCGCGTTCACCAATACTCAGAGCCAGTGCATCCGATGCAGTATCGGCATGATCGGGTATTCGCGCCGCACGAATCGTGCGCTTGGTGAACATATCTGTTTTGCCCTTATAGTTGCCTTTTTCGTCAATATCTTCCAGAGAACAAAGCAGATAATAACTGCTGTCATCCCGGAAAGACAGTTCCGCGCTGCGGCTGTTGATAAGGCCATATTTGGCATGGTAGGCATCATACTGGAGATTAAGCTGGTCTTGCAGACGGTGAATTTCCTCGTCCGAGAGATCTTGCAGCTGTACATCGATCAGTGCGCGAGTGGTGTCGCGCAGTTCCACCAGTTTACGGATACGCTCGGCAGAGGCCGCACTGGGATTACATTCCCGCATGACGGCACCCTCGCGGTAGTAGATTTTATCATCCTTGACCGTGTAGCTGAAATTGCGCACAAATGGGTCGGCATCAATATAATTGGTGTCCTCGCCGTTTTCTTCCAGCACAGGAATCTCGGCCTTCGTCAGCGTGGCGGCCAAATGTGCCATTGCAGTATCCAGCTGATTTTCGAGTGCAGGTTTACCGAAACGGTCAACCTCATCTGGATTTATCGGCTGACAGGTGGAAGTCGGGCCATACGGACCGGCAACCATTTCCATCTTGCCGCAGACCATTTCAGGGTGCTCCACAAAATAGTGGTTCATAGTAATGCCATTGGCATCTTCTGCAAGGTGCAGCCACGGCTCGTCCTGCTGGCGCAGCGTATCACGCTTTTGCAGGAAGACGATGTCCGTCGTGATTTTTGTGCCACTGCCCTTGAACGCATTGTTGGGCAAGCGCACCGCACCGATAAGGTCGCAGCGCTCTGCAATATACTTGCGGGCGCGGTCATCCTTTTTGTCCAGCGTACCACTGGAGCTTATAAATACCATAATGCCGCCAGTACGCAGCTTGTCGATGCTCTTGGCAATAAAATAATCATGGATAGGAAAATGCATCCGGTTATAGGCCGGGTCATTGACTTGGAAGTTGCCGAACGGCACATTGCCCATAACGCAGTCAAAATAATTGTCGGGAAGATGCGCATTTTCATAGCCGGTGACTTGAATGTTGGCTTTTTGATATAGCTGCTTGGAAATGCGTCCCGTAATACTGTCCAGTTCTACGCCGTAAAACATGGTATTGCTATTGTCAAAATGGCTGTGCGCAAGAAATGCACCTGTACCCATGCTGGGTTCAAGGATTTTGCCGCCCTTTACACCGAAACGCTCCAGCGCACGGTAGATGGGGTGGATAACAGCAGCCGGGGTGTAAAATGCCGTTAAGGTGCTGCTGCGGGCATCTTCGTACTCGGATTCAGACAATATTGCTTTCAGCTGGCTGTACTCATCTGCCCATGCACTTTTGTTCGGGTCAAACGCATCGGGCAGACCGCCCCAGCCGGTGTACTGCGCCAAAACTTGTTGTTCGTCCTCGTTGGCAGGCGCTCCACCATTGGCCACGCGCTGTTCAATATCTTTCAGCTTTTGGATAGCGGCAAGGTTGGCGGCAAATTTTTCACGGGGTACTGTCGGCAGATTGTCCTGATAGGGCGCTTCGTAGGTGATGGGGTCGCGGTGGAAAGGCTCATCTTCTGTTGAAAGCCTTTCCACATCTGCCATGACCTGCGCCACAAAGGGACTGGGTGCTTCGATGACTTCGCCCTCGATGGGCTCAGGTTCGCTTTCGGTGGATGGGTAAAACTCCTGTCGGCGGTGTTCTGGTATGGTATAATCGCTGTTCTTTTGGTTTGTATTCAGCAGCTTTTCAAATTCATCCCATAACAGAACACGCTCAACAAGCGGAAAGGTTTCATCACGCAGATGGATTTCGCCCCAGTCGATTTCTTCGATGGTATAAGGCTTGTCATCTTCAAGATAAATCGTATCACCGAGGGTGGCGGGCGTTTTCTCAACTTTCCTTGTGGTCGGGTGATGTTTTTCAAACTCATCTTCGGCGATATTGATAAAGTCAGAAAACACACTGTTTTCAATGCCCTGTGCAGCAAGCTCGTGATTATCCTTGAAGTAGTCGATGTGGACAATATTGCCATCTACCGCATAGCGAATCTCGTTTCGCAGAAGATTCGCATAGACTTGGATTTCGTGTTCGCCGTCCTCGGTAGTGGAGTACGCAAAGTCCACATGAGTTAAGTCGGAGAAATTCGGCTCGCTTAATCCTTCATTTTCGCAAAAATCCGTGATGGCGTGTTTTGCATGGTCGAGGGCGGCATCATTGGCTTCACGGGTGGACTGTTGTTTTTCTGCCCATGTTTTGTAGAGGACTTTTTCATCCTCGGCCAGATACTGGCCGTTGTAAACCAGAAGCCGTATACGCTGGGCGGCCTCTTTCCATTTCAAAATGCGGCGGTATGAGCCATCCGCTGTATGACGGATAATTTCAAGATTTTTCCCCATGTGGTCGATTCCGCCGCGCCCGCCGTCACGGAAATACCATGTGCCGCCGCCGATGCCATATTCTTTTTTCAGCCAGCGGGCTTGATCTTCTTCAAGGGGCAGCACCCGTGTGGAGAAATACTGCTGGATGCGAAATTTTCCATCTTCAAAACCGCTGCCGCTGCACAAGGCATCGGCAATATCCTGTTCGGAAATGTACTTGCCGGATGCGTCGATGATGGGCTTGCTCCACTGTTTTGTTTCTGCCGCAATGTCGATATTCTGCGCCTGTTGCTCTTGGCTCGGCAATCCCACTTTTTCAGAATCTTCCGGGGAAAGAGTAAGCTGTTCGACCTGTGGCGCGGGTGTGGCTTTGATGGGAACAATGAATTTGCCTTGATCGATTAGTTCGGCAATTTTTGTAGACACCGAATCCCATGTAAGATAAACTTCCGCTTTCTTTGTAAGGTAGTTACCTTCCCATAATTCCAGCCACATATCATGCCGGATAAATCCTACAGTATGCTCGTCCACGAACAAATAAGTATAAATTTGCTTGTAGCAATGTTTGCAAAAGGCACTGCGCTCGGCAAGGTCAGGGTGCTGATTGAAATATTCCAGAATGGCCGCATTGTCGGCGCGGCTGGAAGATTCCTTTGCCAGCAAGCCCATGATAAGTTCTTCGTCCAATGGTGGCAGGTCGGAAACAGGCATAGAAAAAGCGGAGGGCGTGTTGTCGCTCTCCGCTTGGAATTCCTGTGTTACAGGCTGTAAATCTGCTGCATCGCCAGTTCCTCGGCTTGGTCTTTCAGTGCGTTCATCCACTGCGCCCAGCCCATCGGGTCGGCCTGTCGGTTCGGGGCGCTGCTCTGATGCATCAACATCTGCATTGTCTGTTCGATCTGCCGGTGTACTGCTTTGTCCATCTCCACCAGATGCGGGTACAGCGTTCCCTCCAGCAGCATCTCGTCGAACACCATCGGGGCGTTCTCCTGCAAGAATTTCCGGCGCAGGCTGCCGTACTTGCCGATCTCCGGCATCGGCGGCTCGTCCAGCGCCAGTTTCGGGATTTGATAGCCGTTCACCATCGCGTACTCCATTGTTGACCTCCTTGGTATCGTTGGCTTCTTCTTGTTTGTCACCATAATAGCGGACTTTTTCAGCCCGTGCAACACTGTCGATTTCTCGCGTGATGCTGCCAATTTGCAGCAGGAAGGGTTTGGCGGCCTGCTGGCAGGCGCTGCCCAAACACAAGGCAATACGATTTGTGTCAAACTGTCCAACGGATTCCAGTGCGGATAAATCCAGCCGTGCAGTATCCACACCGCACCGCAGTGCCACCATATACAAGCAGCTTTGGGTAATGATTTGCAAAAATAGTTGTCGCTGCTCGTCTGGCTTTGCCCACTGTAAGTTGCTGCCGTCCACCGCTTTTTCAAGTGCTGCCGTAAGCATGGCGCTGCGCTGGGCAACATAGGTGGTGGCCAGCATGAGCAGGGCGCTTTGGATGCTGTCAGCGTGGTTGTCGGCAATAATTTTATCCCAAACCGGCTTCCAGTTTTGATCTGTGACTGCCCACGGTAATGCTTCTGGAATTTCGTGGCGGGGAATGGTATCGGAAATATCAAATAGATACCTCAATCGGGAAGAATTGGCACGGGTATCGAATACGGCGATACCGTGCGCCCCGCGCTTTACCCAGCGGCCTGCATTGTTATTCCAATAGGCTATATCGGCCACTGCGGTGGCAGTAGGATTCTGCGCATAGATCAGTAACTGATTTGGGAAGCCATAATTGTAGGCAATGGCCGCTGTTTGCAAAAATGCTTTCCAACGCTCACTACTTTCTGTAACAGTGTGCAGTTGCTTTATTGCAAGCGCACGAATGTCTTGAAATTTAGCCATGGCACATCTCCTTATCGTTCGCCCCTCTCAACGCTGCGTTTCTTGGCTTGTTCCAGCCTCGGCAGCAAGTCATCCACCTGTTTATATCCAATCGGTTCCATATAATAGGCGTGTGCCTCACCGCCCTCATGCGTCACAATAATATCGCTGACAGACAAAGAGCGCATCTTCCTGCCGTTGGGGCGGTTTTCCTGATTGTGCAGGCAGTAAAGGCTGTCCAGCGTCTGCCAGCATTCCATCTGCCCGCGGTACACCAGCTTATAGGATGCAGCATTTATATGGCCTTTGGTGTAGTTGTGCCGTAAAAACGAAATTTTCCGGTCGTTGGTCTGGTAGATCTCATACGGCAGCAGCTCATGCTTTTCGCTTCGCAGCCCCCACGGAAAAACGGTGCCCTTTTCAAAGGTAAGGGGCTGGCTCAGATTCTCCGGAAACACAACCGGAATGATGGGTTCGCCGCAATACAAAGATGCATAAATTCTGGTTTTGAATTCCTCTGCATTGACATACGGAATGCGCTCCTGAACGCATCCGCTGCTGTCAAGATATTCGATATAGCCGATGACATTATCGTATTTGCTCATCTCGGTGATTCTCCTTTTTTCTTTTGCGGGGCAGGCCGTTTTCATCGTACATATTCGGGTTTGCAGCGGGGATATGCCAGCCAAACAACGAACCTGCTTCCATCGCGGCAATCTGCGCCTTGTTGGCACCATGGTATTGATTCAGTTCCGCAATGCGTTTGTCTATCTCTTCCTTGCTGCCGGTAAGGCTTTTCAGCGGAATATATCCGGGTACACCGTATTTGATGGCAATGGGTTCGCCGGTGCTGCGCAGGCGCGTATTGCAAAACTCCGGCATATTCTTTGTTTTGCGCTGTACTTCCATCAGAGCCGCTTTGCGATAGGCATACAGGTAAAAATTGTACTCGCCGCGCATAGGATTGCACCGCAGGTAAAACAATCGGCGCTGCGTTTCGATGCACAGTGCAAGCTGGACGCAATCACACAAGGGGATTCGGGCTTCCTGCCATCGTGCGGTATGCTTAGCCATGGTGGCGCAGTCTTTCAGCAAGCCATTTTCGCGCAGCGCAGACACCACATGATCAAGCTCTGTGCAGAAAACCTTGTGTGCATCCTCCGCCATGATTTTTCCGGTGTGCGGAAACCAGCTTGTAAAAAAGCCCTTGCCATCCGAGCCAAAATCCCCACGCAAATGCCCAATGCAGGCTCTTTCCTGTGCTTCGTCTGAGGTGCTGTAACAGTAGATTTGTTCTTCTGCAGGGGCAGCGCCAATGTGCATCACGGTGCCTTTATAATTCATATCCATCATCGACTCAACCTTTCCCAAAAAGAGATCTTACTTCCAAAGCGCTCGTCCTGCGGACGAATCTTTGCCGCCGGAAAATCACCGAACCGCATATCTTCCACCTGCGGCAGAAACAGCAGGCGGCTGTATCGGTCTGCCTGTTCCTTGGATAACCCCACGATCTTGTCTCCGTTCAGCCCGCAGATCAGAAACCGCCCTCTGATGGTCAGCCCATCATCGTTGATTTGCCGGTTGTATTTCAGTCGGCTTTGCTCACAGCTGCATATCAGCCCGATTTTGGGGGTTCCAAACGGTTTTAAAATCTGGTAATCTCCCTCAACGACCTGCGCTGCGGCTTCTGCCGCGCTGGCAAAGCCTGCCTGATAGGGGCAGTACCCGGGTTCCACGACTAAATATCTCGTCATAGGAACACCTCATCGGCTGTCATGCTGGTGGCTTCGGTAGTAGTTTTCCAACAGCTTCACAATGAGATTCTGCATTTGGTCACTGGTAAAACCTTTGGGAAAATAGCGCTCGACCTTGGAAACGGCAATCGTGAGCTGCGGCTCGCGCGGCTTTACGCTGGGGGAACGGGCAGACATGATCCCGTGGATCGTGTCTTTTGTCAGGACGCTTTCCTTACTGGCAGCTTTCAGCTTTTGCGCTTGGGACAAAGAAGGTGTGCAGCCTTCTTCCTCCATGTAAGAGAGGAATTCTTCCTGCTCCTCCGGCGTCAGGTAGCTTAGCTCCACAGCAGGGGTGGTTTTGAGTCTGCCGTCATCCACAAGCTGCATCAGGTCAGGGGTGAGCTTGTTCAGGCGGATAAAACGCTGCACTTGCTTTACACTCTCTCCGGCTTCATCGGCGACTTTCTCAACGGAATATGGTTGCGAAAAATTCTGGCCAACTTGGCCAGAATTTATTTTTGACGGTCTACCACCTTTTCTTTTGATTGCCTCCAACTTCATCTGGTACGCTTTTGCCTTTTCGCTCGGCAGAATATGCTCGCGCTGGCAATTGGAATCCACCATCAAAATAATCGCGGTATCATCGTCCAGTTCCCGCACAATGCAGGGCATGGTGTCCACTCCGGCGCGCTGGCTGGCGTGGCAGCGGCGGTGCCCGGCTACAATTTCATATCCACCGTCCCGTCGCGGGCGAACGATGGCGGGGGTCATCACGCCATATTCCTTGACGCTGTCTACCATCTTGTCCATTTCTTCATCATCGCGCACCTGAAACGGATGCCCCTCAAAGGGGTGCAGCTCCGACAGCGGCAGGATCTGGATTTTCTCTAACTTGGCATCCTGCCGTTCCTGCTCGCTGGAAAAGAGATTATCGAGTGAGGGGAGTATGATGTTGCTGCCGTACTCTCTCATTCTCAACGACCTCCTTTGCCAAGGTTTTATAAGCGATGCTTGCAGGACCGCTGGCATCGTAGCTCAGCACGCTGTGGGCGCTGGAGGCGCTCTCTGCTGTGCGCGTGCTCACGGGAATTTCCGTGCGGTAAATTTTCAATGCGTGTCCGTAGGAGCTCCGCAAAGCGGCACAGACATCTTTGCTCAGGTTGGTGCGCCGATCCACCATGGTCAGAACAATGCCGTCAATTTCAAGCTCTGGCTTGATGCGGCGCGTGATCTGATTGATGGATTTGAACAACGACACCACGCCTTTCAAGGCAAAATGCTGTGCCTGCACGGGAATCAGCACCCGGTCAGCAGCCACAAGTGAAGCCACCGTAAGGATGCCCAGCGAGGGCATACAGTCGATCAGGCAGTAATCGTATTTGTCCTTGAACGGCTCCAAAGCCTGCGCCATAATGCGCTCGTGTGCCATTACATTGACCAGCCGAACTTCCATATCTGACAGCCCAATGTCCGAAGGAATAAAATCCACCTGTTCTTCATGGTGCATCACCACTTCCGGTGCCGGTTCGTCTGAAATAACGGATTCCATCAGGTCGCTGAGGGTGGCGCTGTTGGCAGCGCCGGTGTAGCCAAGGTAACTGCTCAAGTCCCCCTGCGGGTCTGCGTCCACCAACAACACCTTGTAGCCCATGGCGGCCAGCGAGGTGCCAAGATTCACGGCAGTGGTCGTTTTGCCCACGCCGCCCTTTTGATTTGCAACAGCTATTGTTTTCATGTTCAACCTCATCTTTCCATGGAAATCAGCTTTTTGGCTGCTACCAGATATTCGTTATAGTCCTTACCCACGGCAGGGGGCATATCTACCACCACGAGATTTTTTTCTGTGAGTTTTTTCGCGACGGTTCCCGCGAAGTTCCGCCCCGGCTCATCGCGGTCAAAGCAAAGTACTGCCGTTTTTACGGCAGAATGATGTGCAAGGAAATAGTCAATCGGCTGGTGATTCAAGCCACCCAGCGCCAGATAATGCACACTGCGCCAGGGCATATCGTGCTTATACTGGCGCAGAGTCGCACCGGACATGGCATCAATAGGCGCTTCATAAATCTCCACGGTATCGCACTCCGGGTCTTCGGCGGAAATCAAAAAGCCGTATTGCTTTTGACTGCCGGAAACATCGCCACGGAAAGTGCCCTGACAGCCTCTTTGAAACGCGCAGCGCGCCACGCCGTGTTCATCCTTGCCTACGAAAACGCAGTTGCGATAGTTGCCGCGCGTGGTCTGGTACAGGATGCCGCTATTGATGCAGTAGCGCACTACCTTGGGGCTGATGCCACGGTGCATCAGGTAAGCGGCAACGGCTTCGCAGTTTTTGTCCGCTTTGGGCAATTCAAACTCACGCGATTCCTGTTGCTTTGCGTGCGTAGGCATTTTAGCCATCTGAGAAGAAACAGGGACAGGCGTTAGTTCATTCAAAAAGCGGACAGCAGATACAAAATCGACACGCTCCACATTCGTCATGTAATCCAGCGCACTTCTGCCACCGATGTTCTGGGAAAACCAATGAAACAGGTCTTTGCTCGGCGTAATCACAAGGCTGCTGTGTGTTTTGGTGCAATACTCATCGTCTGTTTTTCGCACAAGCTCACCGGGGTGGCAGGTGGCCAGATACTGCATGATCGTTACGCTGCGGGCTGCTTCAATGTTCTTCTGATATTTACCCATAGGGCTACCTCCAAGTCTATAAATAAAAAAGCACCTTGCCCGGTACAGGTAAGGTGCTAAGGATACAATGTTATCTTTTTCAGCTGGCTATTACTCACTTCAGCTGGCTGAGAGGGGGTTGTTAGGGGGAGAGTCGATGGTCAATACCTTTTCAAAATAAAAGAGTGCACTTTCCCCTTGGTGCATTTTAAATTTGGCGGAAAAAACTTGCACAATTGGCAGTTTGGCAATCCAACAATAATGGGGTTACACAAAGCATTTGATGGTTAGATAATGTCCACTATTGTCCGTTGGAGTGTATTTTTTACTCTTTTATTCTTATCGGCGCCACACACGATTCTGCCACATTTTGAGGCGTGTCCACTCGCACATTTGGACTTTATGTCAAATATGTCTGCCGATTTTTTTCTCACAGCATGGTCTGAAGCTTCGCCTTTTGCTTGACCATTCGCAATTTTTACTGCACAATTTAGGAAAGAAAAAGGGCTAAAAAAGGCAAAGCTACATTTACATGCTTTTTGCTGGAATCGACTCAAAATCCGTTGGTGGTGACACCGTATGGGTTCGACCCCCATCACCGGCACCAAGCGTACCTAAGCGGTTTTTACCGCTTAGGTATTTTTTGTGTGGCAGACAAGATTTAGGCTTGTCTGCCATTTTGTCTGCCACTTTTTACCCAAATGGCAGACAAAACGGATTCATTTTCCGTTGGTTTGGGCAGACAACTTTGCCCAACGAAGTTTTTCTCCTAAGCGATTTTT
>OQVT01001932.1_pt1 | contig 13329 bp, 12 predicted proteins | sample 1691561 | NCBI WGS metagenome assembly OQVT01 (sample SAMN03418260, study PRJEB22391) | human gut metagenome | biome: human-gut; feature: organic feature; material: feces | host: Homo sapiens | place: Tanzania | collected 2013-01 | reverse complement strand
AAGAAAGCAAAACATCTCGAAGAAGAGGAAATGGTGAAGGCCGCCGGTGGAATCTGCCAACGCCACGATGCGGACACCCTCCTCATACATGCTTCTTGCCGCGCTGCGGCCCACCTTGCCAAAGCCGGCCAGCGCCGCCGTCCAGCGATCCTGGGGGAGCTTCAGCCGCTTGATGACTTCTCGCAGCACAAAGACCGCGCCCTTGCCCGCGGCTTCTTTTTCCGCCTGCTTGCTCTCCCAGTTGGGGCGGGCAAAGGCGTTGATGGCATCATCCCCGGGGATGTCGATTTCTTCCGTTTCGGGGTCTACCCATTCCCCCTGCCAGTCGCTTTGCGTTAGACCCGTTTCAAAGTGCGCCGCACTCCACGCGCCAGGGATGTCGTTTTCGTCCCACAGGCGCACGCGCCAGCACCCGCGCACGCGGGAGCCGCCCACAGCCGGGGCATCGGCGTGCATAGCGCTGCTTTGCACCTTGCCGCTGTTCCAAACCGTTTCGCCGTTCGCGGTCAGTTCGATTTCATAGGCAGTCTGACGCACGCCGTCAGCACACTGCCACGACAAAAACAGCGCTCCAGCGTCGATGCCGACAGGCTCGGTCAGATGGTTGGTTCTACATTCTATTGCTCGCATCGTCAAGGGACTCCTTTATATGTTAATACCTATATTATAAAGAAATTTCTCCCGGATGCGAACACAAAAATTACGGAACAGGGATAATTATTCGCAATTTTTTATATCTTCACTGACATTGGCTTTTCTGCTCTGATACGCCCCCTCATAAATCCGCAATATTCCTTGCCGGGGCTTTGCTGCCGTGGTATACTTAAAACAAATCCGCAGAAAGAAGGCTTGCTTATGTCTGCAAAAACCATTGCCTTTGCGCCGCGGCGCAAGGGCGGCGACGCCCCGATCGTCATCAATACCGACACGATCCGCTACATCCAAATGAAACGCAACTACGCCGAAGTGCATCTGACGAACGGCGCGGTCTTTACCTCGCGCATCACCATGGACGAGCTGGAGCAGCACTTGGGCGAGGACTTTATAAAGGTACACCGCAGCTGTCTGGTCGCGGTGCGCGCCATCCACAGCGTGGAAAACACCGTCGTTTTAAACAGCGGCGAGCAGCTGGAATATGTGGTGCGGCAGAAAAAGCGGATTTTGCAGCAGTTGCAAACCCAGCAAAAGCGGCTGATCATGACCCTGCAGGACGACACCGCGCCCGCCAACGCCGAGGAATACCACGAATACTACAAGAGCTTTGACGCCATGCCCTTTGCCTTTACCGACATTGAAATGGTCTTTGACGAGGAGCGCCGCGCCGTGGACTGGATCTTCCGCTATGCCAACCCTGCGCTGGCAAGGCTGGAAAAATTGCCGCTGGAATCTCTGATCGACCATTCGTTCGGCAGCTTATTCGCCAATATGGATGCCAAATGGCTGCGCAGCTATGAGCGCGCTGTTCTGTACGGCGAAATGCTGGAAATTTTCGATTACAGCCCCGAGGTGGACACCTACTTAAAGATCACTTGCTTCCCCACATTTGCTGGACACTGCGGGTGCATTTTGTTCAATGTGCAGGATTTTTCTGCCGCGCACACACTGGCGGACAGCGAAAAAGCAATGATGATGTATCTCGGCATTTCTTTAGGACGAAACGGCTAAAATATCTGCAAAACCGTCTGTTCGCATTTAACGACAGACGGTTATTTTTTTATATAAACAGTATATTATAAAATGTAACAATGTCTATTCATCCCAAATGCTTGCGTCTGTGCTAAGCGTGGCGTTGCTGTTGCAGTTAAGCTCCCTTAACATCTGGGCGCTGGACGAGGAGCCGCTGCAAACGCCACAGGTCAGCACCGTGCAAGAAAATATCGACCCCACCCCTGTGGAAGAACCCACGCCCGTGGAGGAACCCGGCGCAGAGGAACCCCAAGAACCCACGGCGATACTACTAAGACTTCTACCCTGACCTTTGTCAAGCCGGACGCTGCCCCCTACGCGGGCAGCTACACCGGCACGGTAAAATTTGCCGTCAGCGTCGGTTAAACACCGCCCCGCAAACCACGCAAACAGGCTCCGCCCGATGTCGGGCGGAGCCTGTTGTTTTGTAAAAAAATCCTTATTTCGGGTAGTAAATTCCTTTTTCTTCAAGCTAGAACAGACTTCGGCTGCCGATTTTTACCGAACCAGCACTACCGCAACATCATTTACATTGGTTCCTGTCGGACCGGTAAACAGCAGCCCGCCCACCGCTTGCAGCGCCGTGTAGGAATCGTTTTGGTTGAGAGAATCCACCGGGTCGATTTGCGCCGCGTGCAGCGCTGCAAGCGTGTCGCCGTCCACATAGCCGCCCGCCGCATCTGTCGGACCATCGGTGCCGTCTGACCCCACGCTAAAAACCGCCGCATTGCAGCCCGAAATACCGGGTGCCGCCGCCAGCGCCAATTCCTGATTGCGCCCACCCTTGCCGTTTCCGATGATTTTGACCACCGTTTCGCCGCCGGCTATAAACGCCATGGGTTTGTCGGGGTGCCGGTGCGTTCGGGCGATTTCCGCAAGGAACAGCCCTGCCTCCCGCGCCTGACAAGCCAGCTGATCAGTCAAAAGGATCGGCGCATAGCCAAGTGCCTGTGCCTCATTGGCAGCCGCTGCGCAAAGTTCCCGAACGCTGCCAGTAATGCGCGTTGTTACGTTATCTATTTGCTTAGGTGTTTCTTTGCGAAGGCAAGCCAACGCATCGGCGGACAGATGCAAGCCGTACTTTTTGACCACATTTTCCGCATCCTTGCAGGTAGACGAATCGGCACAAGCCGGACCGCTTGCAATCATATCCAGCGGGTCACCCAAGACATCGCTTAGAACAACGCACATCACCTGTGCCGGGGCGCACGCCATGGCAAAACGCCCGCCTTTTACGGCAGACAACCGCTTGCGGATGGTGTTGATCTCCACGATATCGGCGCCGCATCCCAGCAGCTGCTGTGTGATATCCTGCAATTCCGCCAGAGGAATACAAGGCTTTTCCAGCAGGGCGCTTCCCCCGCCGGACAGAAGAAACACCACCGTATCCTGCGGCGTCAGCCCCTGCACAAGGTCGAGCGCCGCCTGCGTACCCCGGCAAGAGCCGTCATCCGGGACCGGATGCCCGCCCTCAAAGCAGCGGATACGGGCAATCGGTCCTTTTATATGCCCATACTTTGTGACAACCACGCCATCCGCAATACGATCCCCAAGGAAGTCAGATGCCGCGTTTGCCATCTGCCACGCCGCTTTGCCCGCGGCAACCAGAACGATTTTTCCAGTTCCGAAGTGATAGCCCTGCAGCGCACGCACTACGGCAACATCCGGCAAAACCGCGTGAATTGCCGCAGCAACGATAGATTCTGTATGTTGGTGAAGTAATTGGTTCATATACGGTGTTCTCATTTCCCGCCTATGGCGTATGTGCTTTCTATCTGCGTAAGGGTGGCATTCGGGAAAACCCGCCTTGCCTCCCGCAGCAGCGCTTGAGCTTGCTCGGAATGATAATGTGTCATAAACAACTGTTTGACGCCCGCGTCCTTGGCGGTCTGCGCCGCTGTATGCGCGCTCAGGTGATGGCTTTCCTCTGCCGTTTCCCCTGCGCAGAAGGTGGTTTCACACAGGAACGCATCCGCCCCGGATGCAACTTGGTATAATCCATCGCACACACCGGTATCCCCGCTGTAGGCAAAGGTTTTTCCTTCCGCCGAGATTCTGACCCCGTAGGATTCAATAAGATGCTTCACCGCAAAGAACGCAAAATGCACTTCATCGAATTCATATGCTGCGCCATCCTTGATCGTATGGATTTGGAACACGTCATTGGTGCATAGTTCCCCGCTTGCCCATTGCGGCAAGGCAGGGACAAACAGCGGGATGGGCTGCAAATTTTCACCGTAGGCACGTTTTGTTTCTAACGCATACTTGGCGCAGAACAGATCCCCAAAATGATCAAAATGCAGATGACTTATTATGATCGCATCCAACTGCGTAAGCGGCAGATGCTTTTGCAGCTTTGCTGCCGAGCCGTTTCCCATATCCAGCAGGATTCGTTTGCCCTTTGTTTCCAGCAGGTAGCACGAACAGGCACCATCCGCCTCTGGGCAGGTTGCATTGTTACCGAATACCGTTAGTTTCATACAGGTTCCTCCAAAAAGACAAGCTGCCCCGATTGTTCTTCGCAATCGGGGCAGCAAATTTCACTGCAACAAGAAATAACTCAGCTGTCCCTGCGGTACAGTGATGGTAATCGGATCGGTGCCGATAATCGAGCTATCCTGGATAGCCGTATCCATAGATTTCGTATCCTTAACGATACTGCCGTGCAAATCCTTCATCCGGAAAGACACGTCCTGTGTGCTGTCATTGGCAAGAATCACGAGTTTCTCGCCGTTTTCAAGCGCCCAGCAGGATGCAAAGCACTGGTTGGGAACATTCTCCAGCCACACATCATCCAGATATTGGGCGTGCTTCAGCAGGGGCTGAAGGTTTCCTCGGAAGGCAGTTGCCATCATTCCATAGTCATGATATGCACTGTCCTCGGGGCGAAGTCGGCTGGTGATGCCAAGCCACAAAATGCTGCCCAGCGTAATGGCTCTGTGCAGGTCCTTGCGGAACCATTCGGGGCGGTCTTTTTCCTCCGCCCAGCTTCTGGGATTTACCATATTGACCTGCGTAAACTCCGGGAAGGTATACTTGAACACATTATAGTGTTCGTCGTACTCAGCGCCATTCCAAGTCAGATTTCCCCAAGTATAACTGCCGTAAATATCGCCGCAGTTCTCGGTCATAATATAGGCGTTCGGGTTATAGGTCCGCAGGCGCTCCAGCAGGTTTTTCAGCACATATACATAGCCGTTGTTGAACTCCCCGATGTTGTCGTGCGTGTGTTCGCTGCAATAGCACGGGAAAGGCTCTGCCGATGCAAGCTGATCCAGATAAATACCGTCGCAGCCATACGCTTTTACGCAGAATTCTGCCGTATCCAGCAGATACTCTCTCCACAGGGCGTCCGAGGGGCAGTTTACGGTGAAATGTTCCGGACCATAGGTTTCACGGTACATCTCACCCTTCTCGTTGCGCATTGCCATCTTTTCGCCGACCAGCTTATGGAAGTCCGACTTCAAATCAAATATGCGCGCGTTGATGTACAGCGTGGACATACCGCCATGATTGCGGACATATTCCAGCCCGCGCCGGAATTCCATGGCGCTGCCGAGTTCCATATCGGGATAATACTCCGGATAAAAGGAATCAAAGCCCGTGCGGTTCCAGCTTGCAATAAACATATGCCTTGCGCCCCATGCCTTGCCTGCCTCAAACATAGCCGGGATATCTTTGAAGGTATGCTCCACCTTGCCGGTACGCTTAAAGTTGTAGCACTGGTTCAGGGCATATTCGTTTTGTAAATACTCGGGGTTATGGTCAAAATCCAGATAAGGAGCGATGTATTCCCGATACACCTTGGAGCCGTAATGCCAATCCTTGTCGGAAAGGCATACAACATAATCCCCGGTCTGATAGGTTTCCCCTTGCTTGATTCGGAAATATTTACGGAAGGCAAATGCCATCCAAGGATTTTCTCTGTCGCCGCTGGTTTCTGCTATAACGCCGGTCACCGGGAATCGGGGGTCATGGCTGCCAATATAGACTCCACCGCAACTATTGTAATAGTACATCCAGCTCATGGAGGCTAAGCCGCAGTAATTGATCTCACGGCGATAGATATCCTCAAAGGGTACGCTGCAGCCACGCCAGAAAGTCATACGGTTCTCAGCGTAATTATATACCGGATCTTCTGTTTTGTCACCTGCGTGGTGCGGATAAATGAGATAATCTTTCTGTCCGCCGCCCAGATAGATGCCGCCCAAGTGCGGCATCAGAATCTCGGTCACATCGATTGTGCTGTGATTGCAGATTTCTGCGGAAAACACCAGACGATCCTGCTCGCAGCGGCAGGTCACCTTTGCGGAAATGTCATATTCTCCGAAAGAATCATAGCGCAGGATCAGCGCATCAGGAGCTTCTTCCACCTCAGAAATACGCCCCGGCAGTTTGATCCGTTCGCCGTTCTTCAAGCCATAGAGTTCGATCAACGGGTCGTGCGGCGCGCAGCGGACATAGTTGGTATTTGTAGAGAGATTCCACAGTTCCGTGAAATTTCTGATCCTACGGTCGAAACAAGCCCTGATTTTATCGGTTCTCAATTCCATAACAGTATACCTTATCAATAACCAAATTCGTTATAGCGTTCCAGCGCTTCACCGTTGATTTTGGGAGCATTCGGCATATGGTTGGAGATATAGACACTGGGTTTCAGACCCTTTGCCAGCAGCTTTTCCACCACCGTGCTTTGCAGCGCCCACATCAGATAGCTGGCGCTGACACCGCTTGCCGGGCAGATACCCTGTCCCAACGCAGGCACATCGACCAGCGTATCACCATAGTTCGTGCAGTTATCAATGCAGTAGGTACACGCCTCAAATAGCCGCTTTCCGCTGGGGTGCTTGCTTGTCAGGTGGCTGGAGTATTCGACAGACGTCAAAGCGATTGTGGCACAGCCCATCTCGTTCGCCTTAATGGCAAGGTCTACCGGGAAGTAGTTGTATCCCGATACAGAACCGATCATAATGACATCTTCCGGCAGAACATTGGCTCTGCCCAGCACATAATCCGCAAATCCGGGAATGCTGTCATATCCGATGATGCCGCGCGCCGGAGAAGGGCGATACCGCACCGGGTTCTGGATTTCACAGGTGATCTTGATGGGCTTTACCGCCATCATACCACCGGTTCGACCGACGGCCTCAAACATCAACATATGCCCGGTGTCCATAATATGCCATGCGCCGCCTTTTTCCAGGCGATTCGCAATTTCATCGGCAGCTGCAAGAATCGCTTCCCGCTGGGTGTTTTCTGCCTTGGTCAGCACGTTTTTCATGGCAGAAAAATACTCATCCATTAACATAGGTTGTCCCCCATTCAGCTTGTATATTTTTCAAAAATTCTTCACGCGAATCCATGCGGTCGACAATCTCGTACATCACAAAAAGTGCCGCGCCGACAATGGGTTCAAACATTGGTTTTCTGTAACTGCATTGCGGCAGTTTCTCTTTTAAGGCAGCCTCAAAGCGTTTTGTAAAAATGTCGCCCATATGGCTGGTGCCGCCAAGTAAGGATACCGGCAGTTCATCGTTTCCTACACGCCTTGCCACGGCAGCCGCCAAGTCTGCCAGACACACAGATGCCTCATCCAGAATTTCCAACGCATCTATGTCCCCTGCCTTGGCGGCTTCTGCCACCGTATAAGACAGCTTTGCTATTTTTTCCCGTGTAAAGTCGGGTTTATATGCGCCCTGTCTTAACGAGGGGATACTCTCCATGTGCAGCTGTTTCAGTGCCAGCGTTTGCAGCAAGGTGTTGGTACTGCCGCGATCCCATTGCTGCGTGATCCTGTCCAGACACATCAGCCCCATATGGTAACCGCTGCCTTTGTCGCCAAAGAGTGGTCCCCATCCGCCGGCAGATATCCAACTTCCCTTTTTATCTCTGCATACGGCAAAGGAACCTGTTCCGGATAAAACGGCAATACCTCCCGGTTCCCCCAAGGCTCCGTAATACGCGTTATACTCATCGCCTAATACCATCAGCCTTGTTTTCGGGAAACGATCACGCACCGCATTGGCGGAATTTTTGAAGCCGGGAATGAACAGACAGATTTCATCCAGATCTGTATCCCGGATATCTGCCTGTTGCAGGCAATCCGAGATACCGCCGCACACAGCCTCTGCAGCGGCATCCGGGTTCATAAAGATGGCATTGGTTCCCTGTGTCTTGCTGAAGCCATGTATATGTCCGGACAGATCAAAGAGCATATATTCTGTTTTGGTTCCCCCGCCGTCACACACTAAATACATGGTCATTACCTCCATTTATCAGGAAAGCGCCGGGATTCTTGTGCGGTACAGTGCGACAGCCTTGGCGTTAAACTCATCGCCACCGGGGATATTGGCACTGCGCAATATCGGGGGAATTTCGCCGTTTTTCAAGTACAGGTTTTCGATTTTCAGGACAATTCTCTGTGCAATAAACAGGCTGCCGAAGGTAGAGGCACCTCCCGTCACCTGATTGGTTCCGGGAACGGTAAAGACGCCATCGCCAAAGGGTGCATGGTTATCGATCACGATATCCGACACATCACACAGATGCTTTCCGATGGCACTGCGCGGTTTCAGCTGCTCTGATATCAACTTGGATGTGACACATACAACCGTCAGCCCCTTTTGCTTTGCGTACAGCGCAGCTTCAACCGGAACGGTATTGATGCCTGTGTTGGAGGAGATGATGATCGTGTCGCCCTTTTGCAGGGATGCCTTGCCCAATACCTCCGCAGCCTTGCCGGATTTACGTTCCAGCTGTGTGCTGGTTATCGCGCCAGTGTGGAGCATCAACTCATCCGATAAGATGGGGTTAATGGGAACCAGTCCGCCGCTTCGATAGAACATCTCCTCGACGATCATGTGGGAATGACCGGTTGAAAAGACGTGCAGCAAACCGCCATTTTGGATGGACCGGTAGGCTGCCTCCGCAGCTGCATCCATCGGTTCCTGTTCCTGCTGCTCAATACGATTCAGCATCTCATAGATTTTGGACAGATAGCTTCTGTCAGGCAGGAGTTTTTCTGTCATAAGGCCCTCCTTTCTGAAAAAGGGCGGCATATTGCCGCCCTTCCTTCCGGGTCGTACCGGTGAGCCAATTATTTGTTAAGGATCTCCGCTGCCTGCTCGTCCACGCGGGTTTCAAATTCTTCCGGCGTGATCGCACCGGCCCACAGGGATTCGCATTCCTTCTGGAACATGGTCTGGAAAGCAGAACCATTGAGGTTCGTGGGGTAAGGAACGGCAGTTTCCAGAGCTTCCACAAAATACTTGTTATAGGGAGCCTTTGCCTCAAACGCAGTGGTATCGACCAGCTTAGATGCGGGCAGACCGAAGTTCATATCCAGAGCGATCTGCTGACCTTCCTTACCGGACAGGAACTCCACAACGCGCCAAGACAGATCGGGGTTCTTTGCGGTTTTGGGGATGACCCAAGTGTTTACGAAAGAAGAAGTCTTGCTAACGCCATCAATGGAAGGCATGGGCAGAACGGTGTACTCCGTGCCGTTTGCATCCATGTTAGAAGCAGTGGACAGGGCGCCGATCTGCATGGCAACCTTGTTTGCCATAAAGGGAGCAAATTCATTGTCGCCGAACTGCGCAGCCTGCGTTGCAGTGGGGCATACCTTGTAGGTGTTGCACAAGTCATACATGAACTGGACAGCTTCCTTGGTCTTGGGGTCGGTAGACAGAACGCTTGCCTTGCCGTCTTCGCTGTACAGCTTGCCGCCGAAGGCTGCGATCATAGCAAAGGTCTGGTCGGTATAGTTCTTCCAGTAATAGCCCCACTGTGCATCGGCACCGGAACCCTTGGTCAGCTGCTTTGCCACCTCGACAAAGTCATCCATCGTCCAATCTTCGGACGGGATTTCCACACCGGCGTCCTTGAACATCTTGGTGTTGATGTACATGACCTTGGGGGTGATGTCGCGGGCAGCCGCATACATCGTGCCGTTCACGGTCAAAGCCTCGGTAACGACGGGATAAAGGGAATCCTTGTACTCCTGGCTGGCCAGATCGTCCAGCGGCATCAGCATACCGTTCAGCGCATAACGGGGCACCTGGTCCATAGCAAGCATCATAACGTCAGGAATCTCACCTGCTGCCAGCTTGGTAATCATGGTATCGGCATACTTGCTGGGAATGGTAACGAACTCCAGCTTGATATCCGGATTTTCTGCTTCAAAATCCGACTTCATCTTCTGCAGATGCTCAAATTTGGTGATGTCCCACCAAGTATACACAGTAAGGGTAACAGGGTCTTTCGTTTCAGGGGTTGAGGCAGCCGTAGATGTTTCTTCGCTGCCAGAAGCAGCAGGTGCTGCACCGGAGCTTGCGCTGTTGCCGCCGCAGGCAGCAAGGGATAGGATGAATGTCAGCGCCAAAAGCAGTGCAAAGACATTGCGAACGATCTTTTTCATTTCTAGTCCTCCGTTTTGTATGAATATTGTACGACCGTAACAGGCCGCGAGTCCTTGATTATTTTCCGCCGAAACCGGAGTTCATGGCAGATGCCATGAAGTACTTCTGGAACAGCAGGAATACGATAACGATGGGCACGATGCTCATGGTTGCACCGGCCAGAAGAACTGCCCAGTTGGGATCCCATTCCTTGAGGTATTTAAGACCTACCGTCAGGGTCAGCTTGTCATAGTCGTTGATTACGATCATCGGCCAGAGGAATGCGTTCCAAACGCTGCGGAACGACAGAATTGCCGTTGTAGCAATGGCAGGCTTTGCGTTGGGCAGTACGATCTTGAAGAACACGCCCAGTCGGGAACATCCATCCACGATCGCTGCATTTTCAAGGTCCTTGGGGATGCTCAGGAAATACTGCCGGAAAAAGAAGATGTTGAATGCATTCGTTCCGGTAAACATACTGGTAAGGAACAATGCGGTATAGGTGTTAGCCAGATGCGCGTCCACAACGATTTTGTAGTTCGGGATAAGCGTGACATGGCTGGGCACCATCATGGTTGCCACAAACGCCAAGAACAGGATGTTCCTTCCCTTAAACTCCAACCGTGTCAGCGCGTAGGCTGTCAGGGATGCTACGGCAATCATACATATGGGCATCGCCACAGCGAGGAAGAACGAGTTTACGACAAACTTGCCGAACGGCAGCACCTGAAACAAACGCTCATAATTGTAAAGCGTCGCCGGTTTCGGCAGCAGATCCAGCGGAGAACCGCCATAGAGCTGTTCCGATGTCTTAAAGGACGACAGCACCGACCACACAAACGGGTAAATCATCGTCAGCGACAAAAGCACCATAAAGCAGTGATAAACCACTGACCCAATGCGCTTACGGGCCTTGACGCCCAGGGATTTCTGTTTCATTTTATTCTCCTCCCTGTTCGTTACGGAATTTATACTGAATTAACGACACGACCATAATCAGTGCAAAGAATATCCATGCCAGTGCGGATGCATAGCCCATGTTGTAGCTGCTGAACGCCTGTTCGTAGATGTAATACATCATGGTACTGGTCGAACCCAAAGGACCGCCGGCTGTCATAATAAAGATGGACTCAAACATATTGAACGCTTCGATCACGAGAAGAATCATAACAACAAACGTCGTGTTCGACAAAAGCGGCAACGTGATGCGGAAGAATTTCTGGATCCCGCTGGCACCGTCCAGCTCTGCTGCTTCGTACAGGGTTTCGGGGATCGTCTGCAGACCGGCAAGGAACATAATCATATAGTAGCCGCCCATCTGCCACACACGCATGATGACCAGTGCAGGCTTGCTCCACGCTGTATCACCCAGCCACATGGGTACATCATTCAGCCCGATTGCCATCAGGAAGTTGTTGATCAAACCCATATCCGGGTTGAAGATCCACAGCCAAACCATACTGACCGCAACCGTTGAGGTGATGCTGGGCAGGAACAGTGCCACGCGGTAAATATTGTTCACCCAACCGGTCTTTTTGTTGATCAGGATAGCCAGTAAGAGGGAAAGCGCCAGAACGATGGGAACGAGCGTGACGACAAAGTAAAGCGTATTGCCAAAGTACTTATAAAAATACTGGTCTTTCGTGAAGGCTCGGATATAATTGTCAAAGCCCACCCATTTGGGAGCGCTGAGCAGATCATAGTCTGTCAGCGACAGATAGAAGGAATACAAGATTGAGCCAAAGGTGAAAATGCTAAACCCAATTAGGGCCGGTGAAACAAACAGCCATCCCAAACAGGCTTCGCGTCGTTTCAGCGTCATAAACCGTTTTTTCGGTTCCTTTACTGTCGGATTCATCTGTGTCCTGTGCTCCTTTCAAATCCTGTCAATAAATACATGTTGTTATGTTGTTATAACGACTGTATCGATTTTTTATTGCGTCCTGTGGAACGGACGCAATAAATTGGTTTATTTTTCCAATGTTACATTAAAAACATACTTATCTCCGCGATATACAGATTCCGTATATTCAAACGGAACTCCCGCACCGTCATACGCAGTTCGCGTGATGCGTAAGACCGGCGCACCGGCTTTGATCTGAAGTTGCTTTGCTTCCTTTGCCTTTGCCAAGCCGGATTGAATGCTCTGGATTGCTTTTGCAGGCTCACAGCCGTAACGCTGTCTGAGCAGTGTATAAAGCGACTTGCTCATATCGTATGTTTCGATCCCTGCAAATCTGGCAAACGGCAGGTAAACCGTTTCAACCGCCATAGGCACTGCGTCTGCACAGCGCAAGCGAGCGATGATGTACACCTTTTGTGTGCCATCCAATTCCAATGCGTTGGCGACCGGTTCACTCGGAAATTCCAGACTCTGTGAAATCAGCGATGTGGAGGGTTCCATACCAATGCTGCGCATTTCATCGCTGAAACCAATCAAGTGGTTCAATTGCATACCGGCTTTTTTTGCCGCTACAAAGCTTCCCTTACCTTGTATTTTGTAGATGTAACCACTCTGTGCCAATCCATCTAACGCTTGTCTTACCGTAATACGGCTGACGCCGAAAATTTCGCCTATGGTTCCCTCCGTGGGCATTTTGTCGCCCTCTGCCAACTTTCCGGACTCAATGAGTGACCGATAATAGCTAATGATTTGAGAATATCTTGGTGCAGCTTTCATAATCGTTTGTACCTTTCCCTCTTAGCCTATTCCGTTTTTTCCCTCATCTACTTGTTATGACAACATAATAACACCACTTTCTCCCCTTGTCAATGTATTTTGCCGCAGATCGTGCAAGTTTGTGAATACCTCCAATTTACGCATCCTTGTTTTATACAAAAAAGCAATCCAATTCGACAAGATAGAATCCGGGTATCCAGTATGATATACCTGTATAACAGCAACAGCCGCCACGGCTGGTAAAACCGTGACGGCTGTTCCGGGAATTGGCAGCGCCTTATTCCGCTATTGCGGTCAAACGCTGTTTATCTGCGGCGCTTCCTTTTGAAAATCACGAAACCGCCAGCCAGCGCTATACCGCCGGCAATCGGCAGCGCACCCCACCATACCGGGGGCTTTGCTGCGGGGGCGGTTGGCGCAGGGGTTGGGCTGCTGTCCGGTGTTGCGGTGGCAGCAGGTGCGGGGGTCGCGCTGCTTTCCGGTTTTGCGGTGGCAGCAGGTGCAGGGGTCGGGCTGCTCTCCGGTGTTGCGGTCGTCAGCGGCGATGTGACCATCAAGGATGAC
>OQVT01001930.1_pt1 | contig 13334 bp, 11 predicted proteins | sample 1691561 | NCBI WGS metagenome assembly OQVT01 (sample SAMN03418260, study PRJEB22391) | human gut metagenome | biome: human-gut; feature: organic feature; material: feces | host: Homo sapiens | place: Tanzania | collected 2013-01 | reverse complement strand
GCCGCCTCCATCTGCTCCTCGGCGCCGAGGCTGCCGCTGCGCAGCAGATCCGCGTAGCCGATTATAGAGGTCATGGGCGTTTTCATCTCGTGCGCAAAGCTGCCCATGAATTCCTCCTGACGGCGCATCGCATCCCGAAGTTGCTCGACGTTTTCCTCAAGCCTGAGCGCCATAGCGTCAAAGCTGCGCGATAATTCGCCCGTTTCGTCCTGCGTGTCAATGCCGCAGCGATACGACAGCTCGCCCGCGGCAAGCTTTTTCGTTGCCGCCGTGAGCTTTTCAAGCGGCTTTGTGATGAGGCGCGAAATGAGATACGACACCAGCGCCGCGACCATAACAGTTGCGGCAAAAACGACGGCATACGTTCTGTACTGCCCGTCGCGCATTTCATAAATGCTCGAAATGTCCTTGAATGCCGTGAATATAAGCGCATCGGACTCCGTCGTTATCGTGCCCGACACGCGGCAGTAGTGCTTATCTCCGACCTCTACCACGCTCACTCTGCTTTCGTCCGTATACGGAAGGTCTTGCGCGCCGAAGGAATAAAACACCTCGCCGGAGGCCTCCATGCGCGCCGCGTCAAAGTTAATTGAGCCCATGCCCTCCATCTGACGCAAAACCTCGGCAATATCGCTGCGGTTCGGCAGCGTGGAAATGCTGTTTACCATCTGAACGGTTTTGACGATAAAGCCGTATGACTGCTCGCACGCGCGCTTTTCCTGCGAGACTGCGGCACTGAACGATGACGAGATCATAAGGCTCCCGCCGATGCCGAACGCGACCGACAGCAGCCATATCATGTAGACCGTTATCTTTACTCTCAGGCGCATATCAGACCTCCAATCTGTATCCGACCTTGTTCACGGCGCGCAATTTATTTTCCCAGCCGACCTTTTTGCGCAGGCGCTGGACGTGCAGGTCAACGGTCTTTGAGCCGCAGGTGTAATCCCCGCCCCAGACGCGCTCGTAAATCGTTTCACGGTACAGCGCGGTGCCGGGGTTTCGTGCAAACAGCAGCAAGACCTCAAACTCCTTTCGCGTGAGCAAGATCTCCTCGCCGCCGTCATCGCGGAACACCTGCATCGACTGCGTGTCTATCGTCAGCCCGCCTATGCTTATAAGGCGCTGTGTTTTATTATATCTGCGCAGAACAACGTCCACCCTCGCCTGCAATTCAAGCACCTCAAAGGGCTTAACGATATAGTCCTCCGCGCCCATGCGCAAGCCCTTTACTCTGTCCGCGACGGCATTTTTTGCGGTTATGAATATGACCGGAACACCGATGGGGCGTATATAATCCAAAAGCTCAAAGCCGTCCGCGCCCGGCAGCATGATATCGAGCAGAACGAGGTCATACACATTTTCGTCAAGCATATCCGCCGCCTTTATGCCGTCATAGGCACATTCGCAGTTATAGCCGGATTTGCCGAGCGTGAGCTTAATAAGATTTGCGATGGGCTTTTCGTCCTCGACTATGAGAATTTTTATCATTTGCATCACCTGTTGTGAGGAGTATATCTTAATTTTGCATCAAAACGGCAAAAAGCGCAACCTCAGCTGCGCTTTTTGTTAAGAAAATCAAGTTTTGTTTCGCTCGTTATGATTGCGATAAATATGAGACAGAAGCCGAGAGCGATGTTAAAGGTGAGCGACTCGACGCCGAGAATGACGGATATGGCCGTTCCGAAAACGGATTCGAGCGTGAGGATAACGGCCGTCTGCGAGGGCGGAGTGTACTTCTGACCGACGGTCTGGAGAATATAGCACAGTCCGGTGCAGATAAATGTCATGTAAGCGATGCTAAGCCAAGTGCCGGTGCCTATATCATGCGGCGCGGGCTCGAACATCACGGCGCCTATGAAGCAAATGACGGCAGCAGTCGCAAACTGGAGCATGGTTATGAGCACGGGATCGCGGTTTTCGGCGGTGCGCGAGGTCACGATTATGTGCAGTCCGTAGAAAAGACCGCAGAGTATTGTGAGCATATCGCCGATATTTACGCTCAGATCGTTGCTCAGGCACACGAAGCCCACTCCGACAAGGCACACGAGGGCTGCGATGATGTTATATTTATCGGGTCTTTTGCCTGAAATTACCCAATAAAGAAACGGAACGAGAATGCAATAGGTCGTTGTTAGAAACGCATTTTTGCCGGGCGTTGTGTAAACAAGTCCGTAGGTCTGTAAGATGTACGCCGCCGAAAGGCACAGTCCCATCAGGCAGCCGCCCGTTACATACCGTTTATCGAGCTTTTTGAGTCTCGGCAGGCAGGCAATGAGCATCAGTATCGCTGCGCCGGAAAAGCGTATCGAAAGCACCCACAGCGGGGTTATACTGTCGAGCGCGGACTTGAGTATGACAAAAGAGCTGCCCCATATCAGAGTCGTTAATATAAGACACGTGCGCCCGATATTGGCTTTGTTGTTATTCATTTTCTAAATTCTCACCATATACTGTACGGCGGCGCGAAGCATGAGCTTCTTCCTTACGCCGCTGTCAAATTCGATTTCTATAAAATAGTCGTTGCCCATGGGTGTCATTTTTACGAGCTCACCTTCACCGAACGCCTTGTGCAGCACCCTGTCTCCCACGGAAAACTTCGGTGCCTCCGCTGCCGGCTTGGGCTTTGCGCCCGGCGGCGGTGCTACCGGGCGGCGGGTGTTCGGGCTCTGGACACGCTGGGCAAATTCCTTCTGAACGTTCGTTTTTTCCGAGTAGCCGTAGCCGCGGGGAATGCCGCGCTTTTCAAGGTGCTCGGGCGGGATCTCGTCGATGAAGCGGGAAACGCGGTTCGAGGTCGTGCGGCCGAATATCATTCTCTGACGCGCACAGGACAGGAAGAGTTTTTTCTTCGCGCGGGTCAGAGCGACATAGCAAAGCCTGCGCTCCTCCTCCATTTCCGCCTGCTCGCCGATGGCCTTAACTCCGGGGAACACGGTCTCCTCGCAGCCAACGATGAAAACGTTCGGAAACTCAAGACCCTTTGCCGCGTGCATCGTCATCATGACAACGCAGTCATCGTCCTTTTCGTAGTTATCCATATCCGTATAAAGAGCTACATCGGCAAGATAGCCCTCGAGCGTGGGCTCGGTGGTTTCATTCTTATAGTTCATTATACTCGTTTTGAGTTCCTTCACGTTCTCCGCGCGTGCGGAATCCTCAACGGTATTTTTGCGCTCAAGAGCACTTAGGTAGCCGCTTTTTTCGACGAGCTGATCATACAGAAGGTCGGGTGCAAGCTCGTCCTTTTGCGCGATGAGCTCGTTCATCATACCCGCAAACAGCAGCAGCTTCGGGGCCGATCGGCTCAGCTCCGGATAGAGGTCGGCCTTGCTGATGACCTCAAACAGCGAAATGCCGTTCTCCGCGGCTATGCCTGCCGCCGTTTCAATGCTTTTCGCTCCTATGCCGCGCGGCGGGTTATTTATTATCCTGCCAAGGCGGAGATCATCGCTCGGAGAGGCAATGACGCAAAGATACGCGAGCATATCCTTTACCTCGGCACGATCGAAGAAGCCCGTTCCACCGAAGATCTTGTAGGGTATGCCGTTGCGCTTGAACGCCTGCTCTATCTGACGCGACTGAGCGTTCATGCGGTAGAGCACCGCGCTTTCGCCCCATGACGAGCCCTTGCCGTAAAGTCCGAGTATCTGCGAGGCGACGTAGCTTGCCTCGTCATGCTCGTTGTCGGCAACATAAAGCTCGGGCAGCTCGCCCTCGCCGGAGTTCGTCCAGAGCTCCTTGCCCTTGCGTCCGAGGTTGTTTCTGATCACCGCGTTGGCTGCGCCGAGGATATGTCCCGTGCTGCGGTAATTCTGCTCAAGGCGTATCACGCGGCAGCCCTTGTACTCATCCTCAAAGGAGAGGATGTTTTCTATCGTCGCACCGCGGAATTTGTAAATACTCTGATCGTCATCGCCGACAACGCAGATATTTCCCCAGCCCTCAGCAAGCTTTGACGCAAGCATATACTGAAGCTTATTCGTATCCTGATATTCGTCGATGAGGATATATTTAAATCTTCTCTGCCAATATTGGCAAACGTCCTCGTTTTCGTTAAGGAGCTTTACCGTGTAATAAATAAGGTCGTCAAAATCCATTGCGCCGGCTGCAAGTGCGCGGCGGGAATACTCGGCATAGATCTCCGCTATTCTGAGCCTATATCTGTCTCCGGACGCCTTTGCACGGGCATAATATTCCTCAGGCGAGCAGAATTCGTCCTTTGCCCTGCTTATCTCATTTTGAATAGAGCGCGGCGGGAACTGCTTATCGTCAATATCAAAGTCGCGCAGGATATGTTTTATAAGACTCTGACTGTCGGCAGTGTCATAGATGGTGAAGCTCGACTGAAATCCCAAACGCTCGGCGTCGCGGCGCAGGATCTTCACGCAGGCGGAATGGAACGTCGAAGCCCAGACATCGGCTCCCGCCTCACCGAGCATAGCGGAAAGCCTTGTTTTAAGCTCCTCGGCAGCCTTATTTGTGAACGTGATGGCAAGTATGCGCCACGGCTCAACAGGCTCCAAGGCCGCAAGCCTGCGCGCCTCATCGCCGCCGCGGAGGAATACGTCAATATCGTCCTCGCTCGCATTGGCGGGTATCTCATCACTGTCGCCGGCCTTGCCGTAGCGCAGGAGGTTTGCGATCCTGTTTATGAGCACCGTGGTTTTGCCGCTTCCTGCGCCTGCAAGGATGAGCAGTGCGCCCTGAGTCGCCATGACAGCCTTTCTCTGCATGGGATTGAGCTTTGCAAAATCGTTCTCGACTACCTTTTTTCTCGCTTCAATATATTTTTCTCTAAATTCCATATTCATAACGAGTTATTTTACCACGAACCGTATCAGTTATCAAGGCAGACATGGGCATATTTCTTAGCAGGACGAATGACCATTAGCGCCGTGAAGATAAGAACGGCGTTTACGGCAAGGCTTATGGGATAGACCTGCATGATGGTCTCAAAGCACGGGTTTTTCGGGAAAACCGTTGCAACCCAGAGCATACGGATGCCGCACACTCCGAGCATTGTAAGCAAAGCCGGGGTCAGCGATATGCCGAAGCCGCGAAGGTAACCTGACATTCCGTCGTAGACGGTCGAGAAAATATAGGATGCGAAAATATACTTGAGTCTTATAAATCCGAGGCGTATGACCTCGGGGTCGTTATTGAACAGCGACAGCAGAAATTTACCCGACACGAGCGTAATTCCGACGGCGCAGGCGGTTGCTATGGCGCCCTCTATGAGGCAGAGCTTGAACGCCTTGCGGCAGCGGTCGATCTGAGCCGCGCCGTAGTTCTGGCCGACGAAGGTCGTGCACGCCTGACCGAAGGAGTTGAGGATATAATACGCCATTATCTCAATATTGAAAGCCGTGCTCGAGGCCGCCATAACAATCTTTCCGAGGCTGTTTATAGCAGACTGGATAACGATATTCGACAGCGAGAACACCGCGCCCTGAATTCCCGCAGGCACGCCTATCTTGAGAATGCGGGCGAGAATGGGCCAGCTTATCTTCAGCTTCTTAAGCTCAATTTTGACTAAAAGCTCGCTCTTTATGAGTTTTCTCATAAGAAGCACCGAGCTTATCGCGTTTGCCGTAACGGTCGCAATGGCGACGCCCTCGACGGTCATGCGCATGACTATGACGAAAAACAGGTTCAGCAGCACGTTGAGTGCGCCCGATATTGCAAGCGCGGCAAGCGGAGTTTTCGTATCTCCGGCGCTTCTGAATATCGCCGACTCGAAGTTATAAAGCAAAATAACGGGCATTCCGATGAGGTATATGCGCATATATTTTGCCGCGAGAGGGAGCACTTCCTCGGGGACGTTGAGCATTTCAAGTACGGAAATTGCAAAAAGCTCACCGAGGACCGTTATGAGCAGACCGCCGAGTACGCTTGCAACGATAGATGTATGCACCGCACGCGAGACGGTTTCGTGATCGCCCCTGCCGATGGCATTTGCAATGACGACGTTTGCACCGAGCGCGATGCCTATGAAAAGGTTGAGAACCAGCCCTATGATGGGGCCGTTGGCACCGACCGCGGCAACCGCGGAAACGGTATCGCCGGGGGCAAAATTGCCGACTACGGCTATATCCGAAGCATTAAAAAGCTGCCCCAAAATGCCGGTTGCCGCAACGGGCAGAGCATAGAGCAGTATCTTATCCCACATTGTTCCGCTGAGCATATTCAGCGCTTTATCTCTTTTTGTCTTTGCCATGTATAATCTCCTCTTCTAAATCACCATGATATTTTAACGCTCAATTTGCAAAATTCAATAGTCAAATGTCGATTTAATAGTTTTTTAATAGTTTTTGAGCAATATACAAAAACGCCCGCCCGAAACCGAGGTTCCGAACGGACGATTTATGAGTCAATTATGACAAAAAAGCTTTAATTATCAAGCATTTGACGAAGTTTCTCCAGGGCCTTGCGCTCAAGGCGCGATATTTGCACCTGCGAAACATTCATGACACGGGCTGTCTTTTCCTGCGTCATACCGTGATAGTAGCGCAGGCACAGGGTATTGCGCTCCTTTTCGGGCAGCCTTTCGATCGCGCAGCGCAGCGAGATGTGCTCGATCATGCGCTCCTCGCCGAAGGAATCGGTCAAAACGCACTCGAGCGTGAAGCCGTCGTCTCCTGTTTCGCGCTGAAGACTCTCGGCAGGACCGACAGCGGTTTCAGCAAAGGCTATTTCCTCCGGCGTCAGCCCTACCTCCTCCGCGATTTCGGATATGCAGGGCTCGCGTCCGAGCCTTTGCTCAAGCGCAGTGCGCGCCGTACGGATATGATTTGAGCGCTCCTTTATGCTGCGGCTGACCTTGATCATGCCGTCATCGCGCAGAAACCTGCGTATCTCCCCCGATATTTTCGGCACTGCGTACGTCGAAAACTGTGTCCCGAAGCTGAGATCAAAGCCGTCAATGGCTTTCAAAAAGCCGAGGCAGCCGAGCTGATACAGATCGTCCGGCTCCGTACCCCTGCCGAAAAAGCGGCGCGCGATGCTCCAAATAAGCCCCGCGTTTTCCTCCACCAGCCGCGCTGCCGCCTCCCTGTCGCCGGTTTTCGCAAGGCGAAGGTCGCTTAGCATACAATCGGTCATCTCATGCTTCTTCTGCGGCGTATCGTGCGCTGCATCGTGACCGCGGTGCCCCTGCCGGGTGAGCTTTTGACGCTGAGCTTGTCCATGAAGCTCGCCATTATCGTAAAGCCCATGCCGCTGCGCTCCTCCCCGCCCGTTGTGTACATGGGCTGCATCGCTTTTTCAAGGTCGTCTATCCCGCGCCCCTTGTCGCGGATGCTTATCTCCAGCCTTTCGCCGTCAACTATCCGCAGGCGCATAGATATCTTTCCGATGCTGTCGGGATAAGCGTGAACTATGCAGTTGGTAACGGCCTCGCTGACGGCGGTTTTAATATCGCCGAGCTCGTCGAGCGTGGGATCAAGCTGCGCGGCAAAGCCCGCCGCCGCGGCTCTCGCAAAGCTCTCATTGACGCTGTTGCTCGGAAATTCCAGCTTTATGTAATTTGAAATCCTCATGTCGTCACCTCTCTTTTCGCCGTTATGGGTATCATGCGGTCGATACCGGACGCATCGAGCACCTTTAACGGCTGCGGCTGCGTATCCTCGATATACATTCTCCCGCCCGCTCCGCGTACCTTTTTATAGCTTCGCACGATAACGGCAATGCCGGACGAGTCCATGAAGCCGAGCGCACCTAAATCGAGCACAAGGTCGCGCGGCAGATACCTGTCAAGAGCATCGCTTATCGCGTCCACCGCAGCCCTTGCGCTGTGGTGGTCAAGCTCACCGTATAGGCTCACGGTAAGACGGCCGTCGGAATAATCCGCCTTGATGTTCATTTTCTTCACTCCAATGCTGTAAAAATACGAAAAACTGATGCCATGCACTGCATAGCATCAGTTTAACCAATCATATATGCATATTTTGCAAAAAGCCGTCGGACTTATCCGAGATTTTTCAGGCTGTCCTCAAGATTTTCGATGAGCGCCTCGAGCTTTGCCTTCTTTTCGCGCTCGGCGTTGACGACCTTTTCGGGCGCGCGGGAAACAAAGTTCTCGTTTGCCAGCTTCGCTGTCTGACCGTCGAGCTGCTTTCTTGCATTTGCAAGCTCCTTCTCCATGCGGGCGCGCTCCTTTTCAAGATCGACGAGCTCGGCCATGGGCATGAACATTCTTGCGTTGTCGGTGATAACGGAGACCATGCCGTCGACAGCCTCGGGCAGCTCGGCTCTGACTTCAGCAGCGGAGGCATAAGCCAGCTTGCAGATGAATTTCTCGCCGTCCGTGAAGGCCTTTGCCTTGTCCGTCACGATAATGAGGTGGCTCTTTCTGGAGGGCGGCACGTTCATCTCCGCTCTGCGGGCACGAACTGCCTTGATGGCATCCATGACCATGCCGAAGTTTGCCTCATCCTCGGGGAAGTTGAGCTGTGCATCATACTCGGGGTAGGACTGCATCATCAGCGCATTTCCCTCGTGCGGCAGAGCCTGCCATATCTCCTCAGTGATGAACGGCATGAACGGGTGCAGGAGCTTGAGTATCTCAACGAGAACGTACAGCAGCACGCGCTGTGCGCCTTCCTTTGCCGACTCGTCATCGCCGTTAAGGCGCGGCTTCGTGAGCTCAATATACCAGTCGCAGTAATCGTCCCAGATAAAGTCGTATATCTTGCCCGCGGCAACGCCCAGCTCGAAGCTGTCCATATTGTCGCAGACTTCCTTGATAACGCGGTCAAGCTTCGAAAGTATCCACTTATCCTCGGTCTCGAGCTTCTCGGGCAGACGGTTATCCTCAACGGTGAGGTTCATCATTACAAAGCGCGATGCGTTCCAGATCTTGTTGCAGAAGTTACGCATTGCCTCGCACTTTTCAACGTAAAAGCGCATATCGTTTCCGGGGCTGTTGCCGGTTATGAGGTTAAAGCGCAGTGCGTCGGCGCCGTACTTTTCCGCCATCTCAAGAGGATCGATGCCGTTGCCGAGGCTCTTGGACATTTTTCTGCCCTGGCTGTCGCGCACGAGGCCGTGAATGAAAACGGTCTTGAACGGCTCCTTTTTCATCTGCTCCATGCCGGAGACGACCATGCGCGCCACCCAGAAGAAGATGATATCATAGCCCGTGACCATATCGGTCGTCGGGTACCAGTATTTGAGGTCTTCCGAATTCAAATCGGGCCAGCCGAGCGTGGAGAACGGCCACAGACCGGACGAGAACCACGTATCGAGCACGTCCTCGTCGCGGGTCAGCTTCGTGCAGCCGCATTTTTCGCACTTCGTCGGGTCTTCGCGGCTGACATTGATATGGCCGCATTCGTCACAGTACCACGCGGGGATCTGATGGCCCCACCAGAGCTGGCGGGAGATGCACCAGTCGTGCACGTTCTCCATCCAGTTCATATATATCTTGGTAAAGCGCTCGGGAACGAATTTGATCCTGCCGTCCTTGACGACCTCGATCGCCGCCTCGGCAAGGGGCTGCATCTTCACGAACCACTGCGGGCTCGTGAGCGGCTCAACGACGGTGCCGCAGCGGTAGCAGCAGCCGACATTGTGGTTATACGGCTCGACCTTGACGAGATAGCCCTGCTCCTCAAGATCGGCAACGATCGCCTTGCGCGCCTCGTAACGGTCCATGCCGTTATACTTGCCGCCGTTTATTATCTTTGCGTCCTCGTCGATGCAAAGTATCTGCTCAAGGTTGTGGCGCAGTCCGACCTCGTAGTCGTTCGGGTCATGGCAGGGGGTCATTTTAACTGCACCGGTGCCGAAGCCGAGCTCAACATAGTCGTCCGCGACGATGGGCAGCTTTCTGCCGACGAGGGGCAGGATAGCATTTTTGCCGACAAGGTGCTTATAGCGCTCATCGTCGGGGTGCACGGCAACGCCGGAGTCGCCGAGCATGGTCTCGGGACGGGTGGTCGCGATGATAAACTCCTCGTCCGAACCCTCAATGGGGTATCTTATATGCCAGAAGGAGCCGGGCACGTCCTTGTACTCGACCTCGGCATCGGAAAGCGCGGTGCGGCACTTGGGGCACCAGTTTATGATGCGGCTGCCCTTATAGATAAGTCCCTTTTCGTACAGCTCGCAGAAGGTCTCGCGGACGCTCTTGGCACGCTGCTCGTCCATGGTGAACGCACTTCTGTCCCAATCGCAGGACGCGCCGAGCACCTTCTGCTGCTCGACGATGCGGTCGCCGTATTTGTTCTTCCAATCCCACACTCTGTCAAGGAATTTCTCGCGGCCGAGGTCATAGCGGGTAACACCCTCCTTGGTGCGCAGCTCCTCCTCGACCTTTATCTGCGTGGCAATGCCCGCGTGGTCGGTGCCGGGAAGCCAAAGAGCGGCATAGCCCTGCATACGCTTGTAGCGCGTGAGAATGTCCTGAAGAGTCGAGTCAAGCGCGTGACCCATGTGGAGCTGTCCCGTGACGTTGGGAGGCGGCATGACGATGGAAAACGGCTTCTTGTCGGGGTCTATGACGCCCTTAAAGCAGCCCTGCGACTGCCACATATCGTATATTCTTTTTTCAACCGTCCCCGGGTCATACACCTTTGGCAATTCTTTCATATTTTTACCCTCCTGAAGTAATAAAAAAACTGCGTCCCGAAAAAATCAGGACGCAGTAATACGCGGTACCACCTGAATTCCGCGCGATGCGCGGCTCTCAACGCTCTGTAACGGGAGCACCCGTCCGGCCTACTGCATTTTTCGGCTCGGCGCTCGGAACCGACCTTCGGCGGTTTGCTTCAGGAACTTTCACCGACCGTTCCCTCTCTGAAAAGCATGAGCCGCTTACTCCTGTCCGTCATTGCCTTTAATAAGTCATATTATATGCACATTTTTCCGCAAAAGTCAAGGCGTTATCACTCGCCGCGCTCGTTGCCCCAGAAAAACAATGCGACAGTGCCGGGTCCGGTATGGCTGCCGATGGTCGTGCCGACATAGTTTATATCGACCTTGCCGTTGAGTTTAGTAAAGCGCTCCTCGATAAGAGCGGCGACTTCCTTTGCGTCCTCGACACAGCCCGACTGCGAAATGTAGCACTTGCCGGAATAATCAAGACCGTCGTTTGCGCACTGCTCCATGCGCTCAACGATGGTTTTGATGACCTTTTTCTTCGTGCGGATCTTTTCCCTGGGAATAAGACGGCCGAGGTTATCCATATTGAGAAGCGGGCAAATGTTCAGCATAGTGCCGAAGAAGCCTGCCGCCTTGGAGATCCTGCCGCCCTTGACGTAGAAGCTCAGGTCGGTGGAGAAGAACCAGTGGTGCAGATGCAGCTTGTTCTCCTCGAGCCAATCGCGAGCCTCGTCAACAGTCAGCCCCTCATCGCGCTTGTCGGCAAGGGTATCCATAAGAAGACCGTAGCCGGAGGATGCGCCGAGAGAATCGACTATGTAGATCTTGCGCTCGGGGTACTCTGCGGAGAGGATTTCCGCGGCGCTGCGGGCGGAGTTTATCGTGCCGGAGATGCCGCTGGAAAGAGTAACATGGAGAATGTCCTTGCCTTCCTTGAGGAAGGGAGTGAAGAAATCGACGTATTCAGCGACGTTGACCTGGCTTGTCTTGGTCTCCGCACCCTCGGCCATCTTCTTGTAAAACTCCTCAAAGGGGATGCTCTGTCCGAGGTCATCCATGTAGTCGGCTCCGTTGAGCATATAGTGGAAGCACACATATTTAATATCACGCGCTTCAAAATGTTCCTTCGTAAGGTCTGCCGTCGAGCAGCAGCTGATTATATAGTCAGACATAATTTCCTCCTGTAAAAGAAATTGCACCCGTATATAACGGATAATCCATTATATACGAGCGCAATTTGAAATGCAACAAAATTTTAAATTACCGCGGCCTGTCAGCCGAACATACGCACGAGCTCCTCGCTGCTTGTAACGCCGACGTTTTTGCCTATCTGCTTGCCGTCTTTAAACGCGATGAGAGTCGGGATGCTCATGACGCCGAAGCGCTGCGCTATCGCGGGGACCTCGTCAACGTCGAGCTTGCAGACCTTGACGCGACCCTCCATCTGCTTGTCGAAATCCTCGAGTATGGGAGCCTGCATACGGCAGGGTCCGCACCAGGTCGCCCAGAAATCGACCAGCACGAGGCCGGAAGAGATGACGGAATCGAAATTGTCCTTCGTAAGATGCATAACTGACATTTTTTATATCTCCTTTTCGATGTTATTTATATATTCGCAGGCTGCGAGCGCGGCAACGTTGCCCTCACCCACTGCCTTTGCAAGCTGATACGGCGCTCCGGTGCAGTCTCCTGCGGCAAATACGCCCTTGACGTTAGTTTTACCGCTGCGGTCTGCTTTTATAACTGCGCGCTCGATCTCAAGTCCGGGCACGAGGCTGTCGGGCGAGAGTGTGTCCTTTAAAATAAAGATGCAGTCGGTTTTATACTCCCTGCCGTCGGCAACAAGAGTGTCTGCCTTCATGCCGCCCTTAATGTCGAATTTTTCTTTGCCCGAAAATTCGATGACCTCGCAGCCGATGCCGCGCAGAAAGCTCTTGTCGTGCTCGGCCTCCGCGCTGTCGCCTATTACGGCAACCGTCTTGCCGCGATAGAGCATACCATCGCAGGTCGCGCAGTAGCTCACTCCTCTGCCGAGGAACTCCGTTTCGCCTTGGCAAACGGGTTTTCGGCTGATCCCCGCCGCAACGATGACGGCACCTGCTTCGTAAAAGTCGTTTCCAACCGCGACGCCTACGGTCCTTCCGATGGGCATGACGCTCAGCGCCCTGCCTGATATGATCTGCGCCCTGCTGTGCTCAAGCTGCGAAAACATGGCATTCACGATATCTTTTCCGCTGCCGGACAGGCCGGGATAATTGGTAACGTTCTCGGCAAGATACAGCTTGCTGCTTTCGGGCGGATTTGTTATGACGCCGACCGTTTTGCCGCGATTTATCGCAGTGAGCGCCGCCGATATGCCGGCAGGTCCGCCGCCTATTATGAGAATATCAAACTTATTGTCCATTTTTATCACCTGAGCGTATTTTAGCACAGTATCGCATTTATCTCAACCGCATATGCCACAGCTTGCGAAAAATATAAAATTTTCCGTACTTAATGCACATAAGTGCCCGAATTTAATTTTAATATTGTAATTGCGCCGAATATCGTTTATAATTTTACTACCTAATCACACAGGAGTAAGGACATGGAAGAGATAAGCAAGAATTTTATTGAAAACTTCATCGACGAGGACCTTGCCGAGGGCGGCAGATTCGCCGGAATGCAGGTGCACACACGTTTTCCGCCCGAACCGAACGGTTATCTGCACATAGGCCACTGCAAGGCGC
>OQVT01001928.1_pt1 | contig 13343 bp, 13 predicted proteins | sample 1691561 | NCBI WGS metagenome assembly OQVT01 (sample SAMN03418260, study PRJEB22391) | human gut metagenome | biome: human-gut; feature: organic feature; material: feces | host: Homo sapiens | place: Tanzania | collected 2013-01 | reverse complement strand
CGCTTATTGTGACACGACCGCTTGTAAAACGCTTTAAAAAGCGTAACAAAACAACAGGAACAAACGCAGACCGCCACATCGGTCAAGTCGGGTTTATGCTCACAGATTTAACCGATATTGACGAAACAGCACAGGCAAAGGTCGGTGCGGAAACTTGGACGGTAAAGTCCGACAAAGCACCGCTTTTAAAAGGAACAAAAGTTAAGGTTCTCGCAATTGAGGGCGTAAAGCTCATAGTAGAACCCGTATCAGAATGAGAGGTAAACAATGGTAGCACTTATTATTTTAGGAATTATCCTTTTAATTTTGCTTATAGTAATCGTAAGCAATGTCAAGGTAGTACCGCAGGCACACGCATATGTAATTGAAAGACTCGGAACATATCATGTAACATGGTCAACAGGCTTGCATGTAAAAATTCCGTTCATCGACAAAATCTCAAAGAAAGTTTCATTAAAAGAGCAAGTAATCGACTTCCCTCCACAACCCGTAATCACAAGAGATAATGTCACCAGGCAGCTCATGAATTACGGTCTCAACCACTATACCTCCCACGGTCTGAAGGAGTATCTGTATAAAGAAGAGGATTTGCCACAAATACCGGTCTATGACAGTCAGACGAATCTGCTTGGCGCACTTTCGTTTGAAACACCTTATATTGACCGCAAAGAGCATATTGATGAGCAGAAAATCCTTCTTTCGGATGAAGAAACCTTTCAGGTAGCTTTGAAAATGGAAGAACAATTGGACGCTCCTGTAACTGCAGGTCAGAAAGTCGGCGAATTATCCTACTATCTGAATGATGAATTGTATTATACCGAATCCGTTCTTGTTCCGGATGAATTAAAGAAAATTGATTTTACATACTGCATTCGTCAGACCATCCATCATTTTATTATCTGTTCCTGATTATTCATAAAAAGTGGATGTGTACTATTTACACATCCACCTGAACCGTAGCATCCGCTTCTGCTTCTGCCTGTTGTTTAAACTCTTCTATTTGCACTGCGGAAAGTTCCGGTAATTCTTCTAATGATTTTACTCCGAAGCTGCGAAGGAATTCCTCTGTGGTTCCAAAAAGTAATGGTCTTCCCGGTGCATCCATACGACCGACCTCTGTAATCAATCCAAATTCCACAAGACGGTTCACCGCATGGTCACAGCTGACTCCACGCACACGTTCAATCTCTGCTCTGGTAATCGGCTGCTTGTATGCCACAATGGAAAGTGTTTCCAACAGTGTATCTGTCAGCACATATTTCCGTGGTGTCTTTGCGATTTTAATCAGGTATTCATACATTTCCGGTTTTGTGCACATTTGAAAAGAATCGTCCAATTCAATCAGCGTCACACCGCAATCTTTTTCCTCATACTCTTTCTTCATTTCAAGAAGAAGTTCACGAACTTCCTTTTTATCAATTTCCAATACGGATGCCAGACGCTCTGCCTCTACGGCCTCTCCCATCGTAAAAAGGACTGCCTCCAGAACCGCCTTCTGCTTTTCTCTATTCATAAAAACTCTCTTTCTTTAGCCTGCTTTTGATGTAATCCAGATGTCATCAAAGGTATCTTCCTGAACAATGGTTATTTTTCCCATCTTCATCATTTCCAAAATCACCATAAATGTTACAATAATTTCCATTTTACTATGCTGCTTTTCCATCAGCTCCATAAAACTGAATTTCTTGTGATGCTGGATATATTCTTCAACATAGGATGTCTTTAAATCCATATCGATTTCATCTTTTTCAATTTTACCGAAGGTACTACGAACCGGGTCGATTTTATCCTCCTGGCGCCGCATGACCATTTTAAACAATTCCTGCAGCTTGCCGAGATTCGCGTCGCCCAACAATGTTTCCATATCAATCGGCGGACGATATTCTTCGATTTCCTTAGGCATGGTACGCTCTTTAAACCAGGTTTTTCCGGCATCCATCTGCCGGTCCTTTAGTTCATATGCCATATACTTGTACATTTTGTATTCCAGCAGTTTTTCCACCAGCTCTGCCCGTGGATCTTCCTCTTCTCCCTCTTCATTCACCTCTTTGGGAAGAAGCATCCTGCATTTTATATCAAGAAGCGTTGCAGCCATTACGAGGAATTCACTCATTACATTCATATCCTCAGTTTCCATGGCCTTGATATAATCAAGATATTGCTCTGTAATCTCTACAATCGGAATATCATAAATGTCTACTTTATTTTTTTCTATCAAATGAAGGAGCAGGTCAAGAGGTCCCTCAAAAGCCTCCAGTTTAACCGATATTGCCATTTTTCTGCCCCTTTAACTGCAAATTGCAATGGTAGCACTCGTTCCAAGACGGTTTGCCCCTGCTTCTACCATTTTTACTGCGGTTTCTTTATCGCGGATTCCTCCGGATGCTTTTACGCCAAGCTCTGCGCCAACTGTTTTGCGCATCAATGCAACATCTTCAGCTGTTGCCCCACCGGTAGAAAAGCCAGTCGATGTCTTCACAAAATCTGCACCCGCTTTTTTGGAAAGCTCGCACGCTTTCACTTTCTCTTCTTCGTTCAAAAGGCATGTCTCAATAATAACCTTTAATGTAGCATTTTTGCATGCATTTCGTACTGCCAGAATATCTTCATATACAACATCATATTCTTTATCTTTTAATGCTGCCACATTGATTACCATATCAATTTCATCCGCACCATCTTCTATGGCAAATGCCGTTTCTGCAGCTTTTGCACGGGTACTCATCTGTCCAAGTGGAAATCCAACCACCGTACAAACCTTTACATCACTTCCCTTTAATTGTTCTTTTACAAGCGATGTGTAATAACTGTTTACACAAACAGACATAAAATCATGCTCTTTTGCCTCACGGCAGATTCGCATAACAGTTTCCTTTGTTGCATCTGCTTTTAAAATCGTATGGTCAAATAACTTTGTTGATAACTTATCCATCTGACGTACCTCCTGCTCTTTTGAACTTCAATATTTTACCATTTAACCACTAGGGCGTCAACCGAATCACCACCAGCTCACCCGGATTAAAAATCCGGATGGGAAGTGTATGTGTTCCAAGTCCCCGGCTCAGAATCATAGTTGAATCCTGTTCTTTAAAAACTCCGCCATCATATTTGGGAAACAGTTTCATGGAAGGAGCAATTACCCCTCCCAGAATGGGAAGTCTCATCAGACCACCATGTACATGCCCCGATAATACCAAATCTGCTTTCCAATCTGCATAGGCAGGGAAATATTCCGGATTATGGGCAATCATAAGAGAAACCGAACTTTGGTCCGGTTCTCCCAGATATTCCCGAATATTTTCCGCAGAAACATAATGTTTACGGAATTTTCGATAATATTCCCTGGATATTTCCAATCCATAAATTCTAAGATTGTACTCCTCCAGATAGCAATTCTCATTTGATAAAAAATGGACTCCTGCTCCAATCAGTTCCCGGCAATAATCTTCATACAGGGTTCCAAATTCTTCCACTTCATCCTTCGTTTTCTGTTCATGATTTCCATTACTGTAATAGACCGGATATTTTGCTGCAAGCTGCTTTACCAGACAGCTTGCTTCCTCCGTCTTCTTGTTTGCCAGTGAGGTAAACATATCTCCGGAAAGAATCACAAGATCCGGTGCCACCCTGCAGATGGTATCCACCAGCTTTTTATTGTTTTTCCCAAACTCTTTATTATGAAGGTCTGACAACTGAACGATTGTCAGTGGTTTCTTTAACTTTTTATTTCGATAGGAATATGTCCGCACCACAAAACGATTGCAATCCATCACCATCACAATAATAAAAAAGCAGATTCCTATCAGGAGAATCATTCCCAGATATTTTAACATAGGGCAATCCTTTCTTCGCTCTATTCTTTCTTAGATAGTATAAAACAATTTCCACACTTTTTGCAAATAGTCTTTGTACTGTGCCTTTGCCACGCTTTTTCCTGCAAGTATGGATACACTGCCAATCCGATTTCCATTCAGAAGATAGACAGCCTCACCAACTGCCTTTCCTTCCTCTACTGGTGCTTCCAGTTCTTCCGGCAGTAAAATTTTCTTTTCAATCTGGCTCAATGCCTGCCCTTCCGTATCCAGGTAGCGAAAAGCCCCCTGATACTGTAACGGGACATTCTCTTCAATTCCGCCACGAATCACCAACTCAGGAAGAACCTCTTCATTTTTATCTTCATATAACGAGCTGATACTATAACCATAAGTCAGCAGGGACATTGCATCCTGAAATCGGATTTTATTATTCGAGGAGCCCATCACAACTGCAATCAATTCAATATCATCTTTTTTGGCCGTTGCAGACAAACAGTATTTTGCCTTACTTGTGGAGCCTGTTTTTAACCCTGTCGTCCATTCATACATTTTAAGCAGTTTATTCGTACTTGATAATGTAAAGCTGGACGTTCCTCTCGGCGTTTCATGCGTGATATCTTCCATCCAGATTTTCGTATAATTAAATATTTCCGGATGCTTCGTAATCAGTTCCCTGGACATAATGGCAACATCTTTTGCCGAAGAATAATGTCCGTCAGAATCAGTAAGTCCGCAGCAGTCTTCAAAATGTGTATTTTCCATTCCCAGCTCTTCTGCTTTCAAGTTCATCATCTTGACGAATTCCGCCTCACTCCCCGCCAGATATTCTGCCACTGCAACACTTGCATCATTCCCGGAAGCCACTGCAATACATTTAATCATGGTTTCGAGCGTCTGTACTTCCCCCTCTTCCAGAAACACCTGGGAGCCTCCCATGGACTTCGCATAGGCACTTGTTGTAACCTCGCTCTGTAACGTCACTCTTCCCGTATTCAGATAATCAAAAATCAAAAGCAATGTCATGATTTTCGTAATGCTTGCAGGACTTCGACGCTCATCTGCATTTTTTTCACATATGATTTTTCCCGTAGATGCCTCCATTAAAACATAGGATGGTGCATCCACCTCCGGCGCAGCCATTGCTGTTGTGGATGTTGATACAAATATTCCAAAGCATATCAACCAGCACAAAAGTTTTTTGCATATTTTCTTCACGGTTATACTCTCCCCGTAACATTCTATACCTATGCATATGAAAAAAAAGTGCTGAAAATACCAAAAGAGCCTGCCCTACGGCAAGCTCTTCGGATTTATTTTATATTTTTTGTTTTCTACCATCTGGCACGGAACGCTTTGTAAACGCTCAATACTTTTTCTTTTCCTTTTTTGATATCTGTACCAAACAATCTTGCAAACTGGAACAGATAATCAATTAAAACGATACAAAGTACCATAATGCAAAAACGTTTGCCAAGTGCAACATCATAACGGTCAATCAGACCCATTACCTTTGCATTCAGAAAGGTGATGATAATAATTGCATAAAATCCCCACGCAATGGTACTTTCCAGACAAATCAATCCCTGAAAATTACAGGGCTTGTTCTTATAATCCCACCATACTTCTCCAAACAGGAACAACATCAGACGTCCAACACCATACTCAAAAACCGTTGCAACAACTGCACCTGCCAGATACAACAAAATTGGATTATGCGATAACGGACTCAGAATAATATATCCAAACACAGCTCCAAATCCATAAATCGGGCAAAACGGTCCTTTTCCAAATCCTCTGTTTGTTATTTTTTTATTACAAATTGACATATATATGGATTCTACCAGCCATCCAAGCATGCTATAAATAATAAAAGCTGCTACCAGATGATACACATCAAATCCAAATAACTCTTTTGTCCACATTCTGGTCTCCCTCATTCGTAACAAACAAGAAAGCCCTTAGTATTACTCCAAGGGCTCACGTTTACGTTTTATTAGTTGTATTTACGTTTTCTTGCTGCTTCTGACTTTTTCTTACGCTTAACGCTTGGTTTCTCGTAATGTTCTCTCTTACGAATTTCCTGCTGAATACCGGCCTTAGCACAGCTTCTCTTAAAACGACGTAAAGCGCTATCTAAAGTCTCGTTTTCTTTTACGATTACGTTTGACATTTACACCCTGACCTCCCTTCAGTCCCTTCTAGTAACATGACTGACTGGGTTATTCTTTGTGCGTACTCGCACACAAACCATATTATAGCATATTTCATAGTCCCGTCAAGATTTTTTTACAAATACATCCAATAATTTTATTTTATCTGTTCTTTCAGGACTTCAGAACATTTTGCAAGTGCTTCCGGAATACCTGCCGGATTCTTACCGCCTGCCTGTGCCATGTTCGGGCGTCCGCCGCCACCACCGCCGACAAGAGCTGCAATTCCTTTAATCAGATTACCTGCATGTGCACCGGCTTTCTGGGCTTCCTCGTTTGCCATAGCTACCATATTTACTTTTCCGTCACATTCGGAAATCAATACAATAACACCCTCTACAAGCTTTGTCTTTAACTGGTCTCCCAAATCACGGAGTCCATTCATATCAACACCCGGTACTGCGGTTGCGAGCAGCTTCACACCATTTACTTCTGTTACCTGGTCCATAACATCACCAAGTGCATCTTTCGCTGCTTTACTCTTTAAGGATTCCAATTCACTCTGCAAAGACTTCACCTCTGCCATCAAATGCTCGGCACGTTCCAAAACAGAAGCAGGAGTTGTCTTCATCACTTTTGCTACTGCATTCAGCTTTTCTTCCATTTCCTGATAATATGCTGCCACATTTCTTCCGGTAATCGCCTCAATACGACGGATTCCGGCTGCAACACCGGACTCGGATAAAATCTTAAAGGATGCGATTTCTCCGGTATGTCCTACATGAGTACCACCGCAAAGCTCCTTGGAGAAATCTCCAATCATAACAACGCGGACCGTATCCCCATATTTTTCTCCAAACAAAGCCATTGCGCCTGTTTTCTTAGCTTCCTCAAGGCTCATAACCTTTGTTTCAACCGGAAGGTCTTCTTCGATTTTATTGTTAACAATTTCTTCTACTTTTCGGATTTCTTCTGCCGTCATTGCCTGACCATGACTGAAGTCAAAACGTGTTCTTTCACCATCCTGATAAGAACCGGACTGCTCCACGTGGTCACCAAGGACTTCACGAAGTGCCTCCTGCAAAAGGTGTGTTGCGGTATGGTTTTTACAGGTATTTCCACGATTCAGGGAAGAAACTTCAAGTGTTGCGTTCTCCTGTTTGGAAATCTTTCCGGAAACCACTTTACCAATATGACCAATGCGTCCTCCGGGAAGCTTTACCGTATCAGTAACTTCAAAGGTTCCGCCTGCTGTTTTAATCACACCGAAGTCCCCCTTCTGTCCACCCATTGTTGCATAAAATGGTGTTTTCAAAGTAATCAGGGTTCCCTCTTCACCTTCATTCAGGGCATCCTTCCATTCCGTACCACTGCTCATGGCTGCAATCGTGCTTTCTCCCTTTAAGGTGTCATATCCGACAAATTCACTGACAATGGCATCATCCAATTCCTCATACATTGCAGAATCATTGGAAAGTTTTGCTGCAAAGCTCTGGTTATCTCTTGCTTTCTGCTTCTGCTCTTCCATTGCTTTGGCAAAGCCCTCTTCATCTACCTTAAGTCCTTCTTCTTCTGCAAGTTCTACGGTAAGCTCAATCGGGAAACCAAACGTATCATAAAGATAAAACGCAGAGTTTCCATCGATTTCAGCCGATTTTGCTTCCTTTTTCTGCTCCAGAATCTTCTTAAATTCCTTCATACCGTTTTCCAGCGTACTCTCAAAACGGTTAATCTCTTTCTTCAATTCAGAAAGAACAAATTCTTTATTTTTCACTAATAACGGATAGCTTTCCGCATAGATATCTTCAATATACATCTGTGCAATCGTCAGCAGATCCTCTGTTTTTAAATTCAGCATACGTCCATGTCTGACCGCACGGCGAATCAGACGGCGCAGCACATAGCCCGCTCCCACATTGGATGGAAGAAGCTTTGCCTCGTCACCAATCAACATCACGCTGGTACGAATATGATCTGCCAGAATACGCATGGAACGCGTAAGCTTTACATCCTGCTCATACTTTGTACCGGATTTCTTTTCAATATATGCAATAACCGGTGCAAACAAATCAATGCGGTACACATCCTTGGTGCCATTTAAAAATGCAAGGATACGCTCTAATCCCCAGCCGGTATCTACATTTTTCTGTTTCAGAGGTGTTAAATGACCGTCATGATGTTTTTCATACTGCATAAATACATCATTACCAAGCTCTGTATATTTTCCGCAATGACAGCCAGGACCACAATCCGGTCCGCAATCCGGCTTATCTGCGACATAAAACATTTCACTATCAGGACCACAGGGACCATATTCCAATCCCCACCAGTTATCTTCTGCCGGTAAATAATAAATATTTTCCTTCTTAAAACCGGAAGCAATACGATACTGTGCACCTTCTTCATCTCTCGGTGCATTTTCATCACCTGCAAATACCGTAGCTGCAAGATGGTCTGCATCAAATCCAAACACGTCAGTCAGCAGTTCAAAACTCCACTGGCAGCGCTCCTTTTTGAAATAATCTCCAAGACTCCAGCTTCCCATCATTTCAAAAAATGTCACATGGCTCTTGTCACCTACAGAATCAATATCGTTGGTGCGGACACAGCCCTGTACGTTGCAAAGTCTTGTTCCCAAAGGATGCTTCTGACCCAGAAGATAAGGCATCAGTGGCTGCATTCCGGCAACGTTAAATAACACACCGGTAGAACCATCTGATACAAGAGACACTGCTCCTACATCTACATGTCCACGATCCATATAAAATTGTTTCCAGGTTTTTCTCAGTTCATCTGAAGTGAATTGTCTCATTTCTTTTCTCTCCCTATTCTGCATGTTTTGCAATCATCTGCTTAAAATGTAAACTTATCTGCGAAATAAGCATCCAAATCTGCGATTGCCACACGTTCCTGTTCCATGGAATCACGGAAACGAACCGTTACACATTGATCGGTCTCAGAATCAAAGTCGTATGTAATACAGAAAGGAGTTCCGATTTCATCCTGTCTACGATATCTCTTACCAATATTTCCTCTGTCATCAAATTCACAATGATATTTCTTGGAAAGCTGGTTATAAATCTTTTCTGCGCCTTCATTTAACTTCTTGGAAAGCGGAAGCACACCGATTTTTACCGGTGCAAGTGCCGGATGGAAATGCAGAACCGTACGTACATCTCCTTCTCCAATTTCTTCTTCATCATATGCTCCACAAAGGAATGCAAGGAAAAGTCTTTCCACACCAACGGATGGCTCGATAACATAAGGAATATAACGAACATTCTTCTGATCATCGAAGTATGTAAGATCTTCCCCTGATGTATTCTGATGCTGGGTAAGGTCATAGTCAGTTCTGTCTGCAATACCCCAGAGTTCACCCCAGCCAAACGGGAATAAGAACTCTACGTCTGTGGTGGCCTTTGAGTAGAAAGAAAGCTCTTCTTTATCATGGTCACGTACACGCATCTCTTCTTCCTTCATGCCAAGTGACTTTAACCAATCGATACAATATTTTTTCCAATATGCAAACCATTCCAGATCCGTATCCGGCTCACAGAAGAATTCCATTTCCATCTGTTCAAATTCTCTTACACGGAAAATGAAGTTACCGGGAGTAATCTCATTACGGAAAGATTTACCTACCTGACAAATTCCAAAAGGAATTTTCTTACGGGAAGTTCTCTGTACATTTTTGAAGTTTACAAAGATACCCTGTGCGGTTTCCGGACGAAGATATACGGTATTTTTTGCATCTTCGGTTACACCCTGGAATGTTTTGAACATCAGGTTAAACTGTCTGATATCGGTAAAATTATGTTTTCCGCAGCTTGGACATGGAATCTGATGCTCTTCGATAAAGTTCTTCATCTGTTCCTGGCTCCAGCCGTCTACTGCAGATTCTAAGGTAATTCCTTTTTCCTGTACAAAGTCTTCAATAATTTTATCTGCACGGAATCTTTCATGACATTCCTTACAGTCCATCAGAGGGTCTGAGAAGCTGCCCAGATGTCCGGATGCTACCCATGTCTGGGGATTCATTAAAATTGCACAGTCTACACCAACGTTTGTAGGGCTTTCTTTTACGAACTTCTGCCACCATGCCTGCTTAATGTTATTTTTTAATTCCACACCTAAAATACCAAAATCCCAGGTATTTGCCAGTCCTCCGTAAATTTCACTGCCGGGATGTACAAATCCTCTTGATTTTGCCAGTGCTACAATTTTGTCCATTGTCTTTTCCATTGTTTTCTTACCTCTCGTTATCTTATTCTTTAAAAATCACACAAACTTCCTTGGAAATTTGATTGTTTTCATCTTTTACAATTTGAAATGATCTGCTTTTTGCTCCAACCTGAACATAATCTGAAACATATAAAATCTTATCATAAAGCTGGATGGTCTGGTCGGTATTGGTAATAAGCACCTTAACTCCGGTTGATGCAAGCAGTTCTGCTTCTCCCATTGTCTTGGAATCGTCCTCGGCACCCACATATACCTGATTCAAATCAAATCCTGCCGCCTGTGCTTCCAACGGTGTCCCAATAAAAAAGATTTCCCGGTTGAAATCCGCATAGTCCTGATATGACCGGAATTCCATTTTTACATCTGTCACATTGCCATTTATCTGAACCCTTTCTACGGAAATACGTTCTTCACCTACACGGCTGTTATAATTTGCAACAGCCTGTAATACCTGCGTCTGTAATTCCTGCTGGTCATAATAATCCTTATCAAAGCTCTCGCGGATACAATCTGAAATTGTTCCGTCTTCCGATACGGAGATGCAGGACCCTTCTACGGAACCACTCTCGTTGTCACAAGCAACTGCTCCTGTCATCAGGAATGCAACTACCATTCCCATACTCACGTATCGTCTCAAAACACACTGTCTGATATTCATCTTTCCTCATTTCTCCCCATTCAGAAGAATATACCTCATCAATTATATATGAGTCCCTCAAGGATTTCAAGGCTTTTCAACTTCCTGTCCACAAATCTTTTCTGATATGCAAAAGCGATTGCTTTCAACTCTCCAAGAACCTGATCCGACACCTTAAAGGTATATAATTTTTCGATGGTGCTGTTTACAATATATTCCACGGCATATCTGGTAGATTCCTCATAATTTCTGTCCGTTGGCAGTCCCGGATATTCTCCGTTAATTGCCACTGTCTTTATTTCGAATATGTACCTTACCAGTTCATTCGGGTATGCCGGATGAAGCAATGCCCTTACCGATTGGTACAGAAGTTTTAGCATCTCACGCTCGTCATTATTCTCTCTGGTATAGTAATCCATAAGTTCCAAAAAGTACATTCCGTAGCAGGCTTCTTCAAAATTTTCCCGCATGCCCTCAAAATAATTGGAAATTACTGCCTCATTGACGGTATAAGAATTCCGTCCTTCGTATAACTGGAATTCTCCAAAGCAAAACGGGTTGGTAGCAGCCAGCAGTCTGCTTCCCTGCTTCCGTGCCCCCCTGGCAAATGCTGCTATCTTTCCCCGTTCTCTGGTCAGTATTACTACACGTTTATCCGTTTCGCCTACAGGTGACGCTTCCAAAACCATCCCTGTAACCTTGACCTGTTCCTGCATCAGGCTCTGCTCCTTTATGTTCCGTTTCGTTCTCTCCTGCCTGTACATGCTGTCGGTAGGTTAAGTAATCTTCAATCTTTCCTGTGCATAAAAATTGTTCCCAATCGTCCAAATTTTTCATCTTGTGCCCCCTATTTAAACTTCATAAAATAGGGTTTACATTTTGCATTTTTCTATTCGTTATCTTTGGGATTATATCCATAATTTTTTAACAGCAAATCGCTGTCACGCCAATCCTTCCGCACCTTTACCCAAAGCTGCAGATTTACCCTTGCTTCCAGCATCTTTTCGATATCGATACGGGCAGACTGACCAATTCTGCGAAGCATACTTCCCTGCTTGCCAATGATAATTCCTTTATGGGAATCTCGCTCACAAATGATTGTGGCTTCAATATCAACAATCGTTTCTTTTCCTTTGTTACGCCACTTCATTTTTTCAATCGTAACTGCAATTCCATGCGGAATCTCTTCTTCCAGGCAGCGAAGTGCCTTTTCTCGAATCAGCTCCGCCACAATCTGACGCATCGGCTGGTCGGTAATCGTATCTTCATCATAAAAAGCCGGTCCATAGGGCAGATATTTCATAATACAGCGGATAAGCTCTTCGGTATTATCTGCTTTAAGTGCCGATACCGGTACAATTTCTTCAAAATCCATTTCCCTCCGGTATGTGTCAATAAAGCCAAACAATTCTTCTTTTTTTACCGCATCAATTTTATTGATGACAAGAATTACCGGTGTTTTTATCTGCTTCAGTTGTTCTATAATATGACGCTCTCCGGCTCCAATATAATTGGTAGGCTCCACAAGCCATAATACAACATCTACATCCTTGAGGGAACGCGTTGCTGCATTTACCATATAATTTCCAAGCTTATTTTTTGCCTTGTGGATTCCCGGAGTATCTACAAAAACAATCTGTCCCTCTTCCGAAGTGTACACCGTCTGAATCCGGTTTCTGGTTGTCTGTGGTTTATTTGAGGTAATCGCAATTTTCTGCCCAATCAGACAGTTCATCAATGTCGATTTTCCCACATTCGGTCTTCCAATCAGTGCTGCAAAACCTGATTTATACTGTTCCATTATTCTCTGTACCTTTCTGCTTCTGTGCAGCTTCAAACGCTGCCTGTCTTGCAGCATATTCTTCCTGAAGCTTCCGATTCCGGATTTCCTGTTTCTTTTTGCCTCTCTTTATAAACAATCGAATAATCAGAACAATAATAACAATGACGATTGCCCACACAAGAAGATATGGCAGTGCAATCACAAATCCGATGCAGAAATCAAGGAATCCGTTTCCAACTCCCTGTAAACTGTCCACGAATCCTTCTGTCATCTTCTGCAGTCTTCCCGGTTCTTCGATTGGAGTATATTTCTCTACTTCTTCAACATACAATTCCACTGTGCTGTATGAAACCTGATTATCAAAGGTTCTCAGCTGTGATTCCATACTCTCAATCTGATAGCGTACTTCCGAGAGTCTGCTTTCCAATGAGATAATATCTTCTATGCTTTCTGCCTGTTCCATCAATTCCAGCAGTCGTGTCTGTTCTGCCTGTAAAGCCTGCTTGTGGCTCTGCATATCTACATACTGAAGTGTAACATCCGTCACACTTTCATTCTTTCTGGTCACATTCGATATTTCAGAAACAAGGGATAAAAATTCGTCCAGTTTTTCTGCCGGAATTCTTGCTGTAAGATTTGCACTGCGCATACTGTTATATCCATCATAATACCCGCTTCCATTATAAATCTCACTATTTTCTACATATCCACCAAGA
>OQVT01001923.1_pt1 | contig 13361 bp, 8 predicted proteins | sample 1691561 | NCBI WGS metagenome assembly OQVT01 (sample SAMN03418260, study PRJEB22391) | human gut metagenome | biome: human-gut; feature: organic feature; material: feces | host: Homo sapiens | place: Tanzania | collected 2013-01 | reverse complement strand
AGTTATTCTTCAAAACAAACGGAAGCTGGAACAAAGCCTGAACAGTACCGCCTGTTATTACACCGATTGCCATTGCGCGTGCAGGGTTTGCCGTGTGCGGGGCAAGAATGTATGTAGCAGCAATTACTATTGAATTGAAAAGAATTGGCGTAAATCCTGAAGGGGAAAATATTTTCATTCCGTTGAGAATGCCCTGAAAAAATGCCGCTATTGAAATTACGACCAGGTAAGGGAACATTATTCTTGTAAGAACAATTGCTTCTGACATTGAAGAGGCATCTTCTGTTCCGTAAAAAATACGCAGTATTGCCGGAGCAAAAATCATTCCCACAGAAACAAAGGCAACCGTTAAAAATGTTACCAGTGTAAATGTTGCGCTTACAAAGTCCTGTGCCGTTTTTTTTGCATCTTCTGTGGAACAGTCTTCTATATAGCCTCTGAAAGTCGGAATAAATGCAACCGAAATTGAATTTTCTGCAAAAAGCCTTCTGAACAGGTTTGGAATCATGAATGCTATTCCGAATGCATCCGAATATGCTGAAGTTCCAAGAAAGCGTGCCTTTGTCATTTCACGCACAAGACCCAGTATTCTTGAAAATAGTGTCAGTACCGACAGCGACAGACCCTTTGCAAGAAGGGATGAACTTTTACCGTTTTTCATTCAGATAGAATAATACTGTTTGCCTTATTAGACAAGAAGTGTAAAATAAATTGAATTATTCAAATAAATTGAATAATTCAAATAATTCAGGAAAAACAGGCCAAAATTACCCCGGAAAAGACCTTGAATGAGCTGTAAAGAGTCCGTTCTTGCCTAAATACTATTTTCCGTATAAAATATATCGTTGAGATACTTTTTTTATTGCTTAGAGCGTTTTATATTAAGGAATTCAGAAGGTTTTATATGGAAGATATTACAAATAGTGGAGCAGAAAGTACTTTGGAAGGAGCAGTTTTTAAGCCTCTTGCAAAGCCACTGCGCATGGGAATAGACGTAGGTTCTACGACCGTAAAGGTTGTTATTCTTGGCGATAACGACGAACTTTTGTACGGGGCATACGAAAGACATCGTGCAGATATACGCAATACGATTATTCAGGTTGTAAACAAAGCCTTTGATACGATAGAAAAAGAGCTTCCTCTTGGCGAAGAACAGACTGTTACCGTAAAAGTAACCGGTTCGGGCGGACTTTCTGTTTCGCAGTGGCTGAACATTCCTTTTATCCAGGAAGTTGTAGCCGCAACGACAGCCGTAAGAAAAATTATTCCGCAGACAGACGTTGTTATTGAACTTGGCGGTGAGGATGCCAAAATCACATACTTCAAAGGCGGTGTAGAGCAGCGCATGAACGGTACCTGTGCAGGCGGAACGGGCGCTTTTATTGACCAGATGGCGGCCCTTCTTGAAACAGATGCATCCGGCCTTAACGAACTGGCCCGGGGAGCGGGAACAATTTATCCTATTGCCGCGCGCTGCGGTGTTTTTGCAAAGACAGACGTACAGCCGCTTATAAACGAAGGTGCCCGCCGTGAAGATATAGCGGCATCTATTTTCCAGGCCGTTGTTTCGCAGACAATTTCAGGTCTTGCTTGCGGTAAGCCAATCCGCGGAAACGTGGCTTTTCTTGGAGGACCGCTGCACTTTCTTGATCAGCTTAGGGAACGCTTTGCAATAACACTCAAACTTACCCCGGAACAGACAATTGTTCCTGACAACAGCCAGCTTTTTGTCGCAAGCGGTGCCGCATATTCCGCAGAACGTTCAGTAAAATGCTCTGATCCTTCTTCACAGGGAGCAAAATTCCCTACAATAAAGGAATTCCGCGAGAGTTTAAAGAATCTTGTCGGTGCCGAAATGCAGGAAGTCCAGAGGTTGGAGCCGCTTTTTACTTCACAGGAAGAACTTGACGAGTTCAATGAGCGCCATTCAAAAGAAAAGGCACTTACCGGGGATCTTGCTACTGCAAAAGGTCCTGTATTTCTTGGACTGGACGCCGGTTCTACAACAACAAAGGCTGTTCTTACAGACACCGAAGGACGCATTCTGTGGCGTTTTTACGATGTAAATGCAGGAAACCCGGTGGAACTTGCCGTAAAGGTACTCAAAAGCCTTTACAAAATCCTGCCCAAGGACTGCTACATTGCACGTTCTGTTTCTACAGGTTACGGCGAAGCTCTTTTCCAGGCGGCCCTCGGAGTAGATGCCGGTGAAGTCGAAACAATAACCCATTACCGTGCCGCAGATTTCTTTGTTCCTGGGGTTGAATTCCTTCTGGACATCGGCGGACAGGACATGAAGTGCCTCAGAATGAAGGACGGCGCAATTATTTCAATTCAGCTTAACGAAGCATGTTCTGCCGGCTGCGGAAGCTTTTTGGACAACTTTGCAAGAACAATGGGAATGGACGTAAGGGAATTCTCAAAGATTGCGCTTCTTGCCAAAAAACCTGTTGACCTTGGAACGCGCTGTACTGTCTTTATGAACAGCCGAGTAAAACAGGCCCAGAAGGAAGGTGCCGAAGTTGCAGATATTTCTGCCGGACTTTCCTATTCAGTAATTAAAAATGCACTTTTCAAGGTAATAAAACTGCGCAAGGCAAGCGATATAGGCAAAAAAGTCGTTGTTCAGGGCGGTACATTCAACAATGATGCCGTTCTGCGTGCTTTTGAAAAAATTGCCGGTGTTAACGTTTACCGTCCTGATGTTGCAGGCCTTATGGGCGCGTACGGTTCGGCACTTATTGCACAGGATCAGTGGGAAGATTTGAGGCGCCCCAAGCCCGATGACCCCGACCAGACGCCAAAGTTTGTAAAGAGTTCCATTGCAACTCTTGAACAGCTGGACTCATTCCGCGTAGAACTTGATCTGAGACGCTGCGGAAAATGTTCAAACAACTGTCTTCTTACAATAAATACCTTTATTACCGGCGTCTCTTCTGAAGAAGGCTCAAAAGATGCTGACGGCAGAACCGTAAGAAAATTCATTACGGGAAACAGATGTGAGCGTGGTGCCGAACTTGAATCAGAAAAAGGTTCAAATGTTGTTGACGCCAGCAACAAGGCAGACAAATCCGGTGACTATGACGACGGAAAAAATCTGCCCAACCTTTTTGAGTGGAAGTACAAGAGGCTTTTCCACTACGTTCCGCTCAAGAGCGAAGATGCTCCGATGGGTGATGTAGGAATTCCGCGTGTACTCAACATGTACGAAAACTACCCGCTTTGGTTTACTTTCTTTACAAAACTGGGCTTCAGGGTAAGGCTTTCACCGCGTTCGAGCCGTGCAGTTTACGAAAAGGGGCTTGAAACAATTCCGTCAGAGTCGGTATGCTATCCTGGAAAAATTTCGCACGGACATGTCGAAAGCCTTCTAAAACAGGGTGTAAAATTTATTTTCTATCCGTGCGCACCTTATGAAATAACCGAAGATTCCGGGGCAGGAAACCATTACAACTGTCCTATCGTAACGAGTTACCCCGAAGTTCTGCGCAATAATGTCGATGAACTCAGACAGTCTGATTCTGTTTTGTTTATGAACCCGTTCCTTCCTATTTATGACAAAAAGCGTCTTGGCGAGCGTCTGTACGAAGAAATGGGTGAAAAATTCCACATTTCAAAGCAGAAAATAGAAGAAGCCGTAGATGCAGCCTGGGCAGAACAGGAAAAATTCCGCCGTGATGTAAGGGAAAAGGGTGAGGAAGCCCTTGAAGAAGTTATACGCCGCGGTGCAAATGGAATTGTTCTTGCAGGACGCCCGTATCACCTTGACCCCGAAATTAACCACGGAATTCCCGAAATGATCAACGGACTGGGAATGGCTGTCTTTACAGAAGATTCAGTTGCCCATCTTGGAAGCATTGAACGTCCTTTGCGCATAATGGACCAGTGGACTTACCACAACAGGCTTTATCGTGCAGCTTCCTTTACAAGCGGAATGCCCAATCTTGAACTTGTTCAGCTTACTTCTTTCGGCTGCGGACTTGATGCCGTTACTGCAGACCAGGTGGACGAAATCCTCAAGTCAAAGAGCCGCATGTATACGCTCATAAAGATAGATGAAGGAAGCAATCTTGGTGCCGTAAGAATCAGAATCCGTTCCCTTATTGCCGCTGTTAAGGCCCGTGAACGCAACCACCGCAAGTTCGCTGTAAAGAGTGCGGCCTACAAGCGTCAGGTGTTTACAAAAGAAATGAGAACTTCGTACACGATTCTTGCACCTCAGATGAGTCCCATTCACTTCAGGCTGTTGCAGAAAGGATTTGCCTATTCAGGGTACAATTTTGTTATTCTTGACGCAGTGGATCCCGCCGCAGTTGAAACAGGACTCAAGTATGTAAACAACGATGCATGTTACCCGTCAATACTTGTTGCAGGCCAGATGATTTCGGCCCTTCAGAGCGGAAAATACGATTTGAACAAAACAAGTCTTCTTATTACACAGACCGGCGGCGGCTGCAGGGCTACAAACTACATTGGTTTTATACGGCGTGCGCTTAATGACGCGGGACTTTCACAGGTACCGGTTATTTCAATGAGTGCGCAGGGCTTTGAAAAGAACCCCGGCTTTACGTATTCATTCCCAATGCTTCACAGAATGCTTCATGCAGTTATGCTCGGCGACCTTCTTATGCGTGTTCTTTACAGGACAAGACCTTACGAAGCTGTTCCGGGAAGTGCAAATGCCCTTTACGAAAAGTGGAACGGCCGCTGCGAAATTGCGCTCAAGTCTCTTTCAAACCGCACTTACCACAAACTCATAAAGGGAATTGTGCATGACTTTGACAACCTGCCGCTTGTTCCAGTCAAAAAACCGCGTGTTGGTGTTGTAGGTGAAATTCTTGTAAAATTCCACCCGACTGCAAACAACCAGATTGTCGAAACTATTGAGCGTGAAGGTGCAGAGTGCGTAATGCCGGATCTGGCAGACTTTCTGTTCTATACATTCAGTACGGGAATTTTCAGACACCGCGAACTTGCATTCCCAAAGAAAACAGAGCGTAACGCAAAGCTCTTTGTGTGGTTTTTGGAATTGTACAGGAAGTATATGAAAAAGACACTCAAAAAGAGCCATCGCTTTGACGCGCCTACAATTATTTACGATCTCATGAAGGGCGTTGACGATATAGTTCAGATAGGTAACATTACCGGTGAAGGATGGTTCCTTACTGCAGAAATGGTTGAACTCATACATTCGGGCTGCCCGAGCATTGCCTGTGTACAGCCGTTTGCCTGTCTTCCAAACCACGTAACCGGAAAAGGCATGATCAAGGAACTGCGCCGCCGTTACCCGCAGGCAAATATTTCTGCTATTGACTATGATCCGGGTTCAAGCGAAGTAAACCAGATTAACCGTCTAAAACTTTTGCTCAGCAATGCTCCCATAGGAAATCATCCTGACGAAGAAAGCGACGGAATGATTCATTCTCCAGACGGAAAGGTTGTAAAACCCGAAATTGCCTATGCAGAAGGCGGTGCAGGTTTCACAGACCCCGAGCCGGTTAAAGAAAGCGATATTCCTGTTGCTTCGGACATAAACTAGGCAGAGGAGGCTGGCGTTGCTGAAAAAGCTTGCTGCGTATGCATTTATTTCTGTATTTGCTGTTTTGCCGTTTTTTGCGGAATACAACAGAGCCGGAATTCCTGATTCTGCAGAAATAAGATCGGGAATAACAGATGCCTGGCTTGAGGCACCCGTTTCGTCCCTTAAGTCAAAGCCGTCCGAACTCAAGGAAAATTCTGCCGGTACCGTGTTCCAGATAAGAATGGAAGAACGCATGAACTCAATTGCCGTTATTGTGGCACCGCGTTCTTTTATTGACGTTGACATTGTTGAAGATGGAAAAGTTTCTGATTCTGTAAGGGCCGCTGTTTATCCTGAATGTTCTCCGGGTAGCTGGGTTCTCTACAGAAACAAAAAAAACGGTGAGCCGCAGAAAATACGCTGGTACTTCAATACAGACAGTGACGTTTACGTTCAGTTTGAAGAATCTCAGAACCGTACTGTTGCGCAGTTGGTTGTCTGCGGACTTTATGCTGCACATTCTGTTCCCGTCGGTATTGCATTCACAAGACTCTATTCAGCTTCGTTTGCCGATGTTCTGAGGTGGACAAAAACTTCCCTGCCCTGGGAAAAAGTTTCTGTAGTTACGGGGCAGTACCATGAAATTATACAGATGGCGCAGGTAATCCGCGAAAATATTCCGCTGTTTGATTATACAGAAGATGTCTGTTACGATAGCGACGGTACGCGCAAATTTATTACTACCGGCAAAAAATATACTGTTCCCGACAAGGACGGAAACCCCGTTGAACCTCCTGAAAACGGACGCATTACTGTTGGCGGCGCAGGATTCCTTAAATGGATTGCAGACGGAATTGTAAAGCCTCTTTCGGGTTCTGCACTTAAACTTGAAGGACTTGCAGCTCCTACGGTTTTGTTCAGCGAACTTGGAAAAAACGGTGTTATCTCGCAGAAATGGAATCTTACTCTTGCACTGGACTGGACGCGAAATCTTGCTTCACAAATTTATTCAGTGCGTGCGGGAAAAGATTATGTTTTTTCTGAATGCGGTGTTGATGTAGAAGAAAACTTTTTTTCGGGAGCGGTAGATGATTCTGCTTCTGCAAAACGGTATCATTATGTTCCTGATTCTGGTTATCCCCCGCAGTCACTTAAGGCGCTTTTGTACGTGCTTTCTGTACGGGATCCGGGATGGTTTTATCTTGCCGCAATAAGGCAGCAGTCTTCTATTAAACCCGATGAACTTGTCTTTAACGGATGTGCCGCGCTGTTCCCATATTTTGATGATGCCGGAAAATTCAAGTGCGCTGTCTTTATGAACGGCGGCGAAGTTCCACTTGAAAAATTTATTTCTGACAACAGCAGTTCCTTTATCCATCTGGAAAGGGTCCGCGCTACGGACTATTTTTTTCCTGTGAATTAATGCGGGGAGATTTTTAAATTGAAAAAAATATTTTCTTTAATAATTTTTTGTGCTTCATGTTCATTTTTGTTTTCTGCAGAAACACTTACCGACTCTTCTTTGTTCGGTGAGATTCAGTCTGCATATTCAAGCGGTGCATATCCGGGAATAGTGGAATTCTCTGTTCAAATGGAAAAAAACTTTCCGCTTTCCCTGCTCATTCCAAGAACGCTTTTGCTTAAGGGAAAAAGTTTTTATCATCTGGCAAGATATTCCGAAGCGGCAGAAACTCTGGAAAAAGCAGGTGAACTTGCCGGCGACGATTCAGAAACCGCAGCAGAGTCACTTTATTGGAAAGGAAGATCTGAGTTTGCACTTGCCGACTATTCCAAAGCTGCATCTTCTTTTTATGAAGTCTGTTTCCGGTATTCAGAAAAAAATCTTCCGGACAGTGTGCGCACATTTTACAATATGTCTGTTTTGTATGCAGGAAAATCTTTTTACCGCCTGAATGAATTTGCAAAGGCTGTTCCGCTTTTTGAAAAAGTTATTTCCGGCGGGAATGAATACGGATTTTCTGAGTATGGCGATACCTGCGTTATCCTTTTTGACTGCTATTCAAAAACAGAAAATTACACACGCGCAATAGAAGTGTATGAAAATTTTTCCAAAACAGAAAACCGTTCAGAAATTGAATCAAAGATTTCACTTTGCGCAGGAGATTCCTATGCAATGCTCGGTATGTATAAAAAAGCCTATGACTGTTATGCCGCCGTTCTTCTTGGTGAAGATTCTGCGCTTGCGGCCGAAGCGCTGCAGAAGGCTTACGGAATTGCAAGTTCCCATAAAAAAGAAGTAGGCCGCGACCCCGGTGCAGTTCTTGAAAGTGCACGCGATACGCTTTTTGAATACGATTCACTTCTTGCAGAATTCTGGACCAGACTAGGAACAGATGCTTTTGCTGACGGGGACTTTAAAAAAGCGGCATCTTATTTTGACAATGCTGAATCTGACGGTGCAGCGGGTGATGTGCTTGCTGTTGTCGGTCTTTACAGAAGCCGCATGAAGGGTGCAGACAAACGAGCAGTACTGGAATCTTATTTTTCAAAATCGCAGATCGGAAAAGAAAGCGTCTATTATGCAGATTACGAAACTTCCCTTGCAGAATGTACCGCTTATGAAAAAGAATGGACGCAGTCGCTGCTTCATGCAAAGAATGCACTTTCTTCAATGGCGGCTCCGGCTTACAAAAATAATCTTTATGAAAGTGCTTCTTACTGGTTTGCATTTTCTTCTTTAATGCTGGGCGACTCAAAGGGAGCTCTTGCAGCTTTGGAAAGGGAAGAGTCACGCAAAAGCCCGGAATCTGTTCTTTTGTATGCAAGACTTCTTTATTCCGCAGGCAAAAAATAAAATCAGCCAGTGGTTTAAAAACGAATTTAAAGAAGAGAATATAGTTAAGGGAAGAGAACTTCTTCAAAGCTATTGCAAAGCAAAAGTAATAAATACAACTGAAATTTTTGTTCCGCAGTATATGAATGCCATTATGAATAAATATGGATTCCACGACTGGGATTCGGTGCTTGCTGCTGTGGGACATGGTGGTCTGAAAGAAGGTCAGATTATCAATAAAATGGTCGAACTTTATGAGAAAGACCATAAGCGTGAACTGACAAATGAAGAGGTCCTTGCCGCAGTTGCTGAAAATGATCAGCAAAAGAAAACCACGCAGATGAAATCCAAGAGTGGAATCGTGGTAAAGGGAATTCATGACCTTGCGGTTCGTTTTTCGAAGTGTTGTGCTCCGGTACCGGGCGATGAAATTGTTGGTTTTGTAACCAGAGGACGAGGCGTTTCCATTCATCGTACGGATTGTATCAATATTATTAATCTTCCCGAGATGGAACGGGTGCGTTTGATTGATGCGGAATGGGAAGGCTCACCGGATGCAACGACGGGTGAAAAGTATATTGCAGAAATCCGTATTTATGTAACAAACCGAAACGGACTTCTTGTAGATATTACCAAGGCAATGACCGAACGGAATATAAATATTCTGAGTCTGAATACACGTGTAAACAAGCAGGGTTATGGAACTATTTCCATGTCCTTTGAAATCAGTAACCGTGAGGAATTAAACAGTATGATTGATAAAATCCGCGGAATTGAAAGCGTTATTGATATTGAGAGAACGACCGGCTAGAAAGGGAAAATTATGTCAAATTTAAAAATCGGGTGGATTACACTTGGTGTCTGTCAGACGAATTTCTATTATGTTTATCAGGAGGGGAGTAACCGGGTAATCGTGTTCGACCCGGCAGACAGAGGTGATTATTTGTATGACAGATTAAAGGAAAATGGATTTGAGGTAACTGCCATTTGCCTGACACATGGACATTTTGATCATATCTGGGGTGTGGAGAAGTTAAAAGAACTTTCCGGTGCAAAGGTTTATGCTTATGAAGGGGAAAAGGATGTTTGCGAAGACGTGACGCTGAATGTATCAAAGGGAGCAGGAAGACCGTGCACAGTTACTCCGGATATTTTATTAAAAGATGGAGAGACTTTTATCATAAATGAGATTCCAATCAAGGTAATTGCAACTCCGGGACATACGCACGGAAGCTGTTGTTATTATTTTGAATCAGAAAAGATGTTAATCAGTGGAGATACGTTGTTTTTGGAATCCGTTGGAAGAACCGATTTTCCAACCGGAAGCATGAGTGAGCTGGTACGTTCGGTACGTGATAAATTAATGGTTTTACCGGAGGATGTTCGGGTGTATCCGGGACATGGCGAGCAAACCACGATTGGATATGAAAAAGAGAATAATCCATTTTTATAGAAGCTTGTAAGGAGTATATTTTATGAAAAGAAAAATAGCTGCAGGAATGATATGTGCATTGACGATAGGATTGCTTTTTACCGGATGCGGAAAAAAGGAGGAGTCCCAGGACGAGGCACCGGGAGTAGAGGAAGTTCAACTGCCCGGAAGTGAAGATACACAATCGCCCGAAGCAACCACAACTCCGGAGGCATTTCCAACAATCTCCGAGAGAGAGGAAAAGGACGGAAACATCCAGAGTTATCTTACCGGAGAATGGATTGCAAAGGAAATTGCAAACCGTCGTCCGATTGCAGTTATGATACCAAATAATGCACCGGCACTTCCACAGTATGGATTGTCAAAGGCAGCAATCATTTATGAAGCACCTGTGGAAGGAAGAATTACGAGACTGATGGCAGTGTTTGAAGATTTTGATGATCTGGACCGAATTGGACCGGTTCGAAGCAGCCGCGACTATTTTCTTTATGTTGCAATGGGATATGAAGCAATTTATTGTAACTGGGGACTTGCAAGACCATATGTGGAAGAATTGATTAACCGTGATACCGTACAAAATATCAGCGCGGCAGTAGAGGGAATTTATAATCCCGCACATGAAGCATACGACCGGGTAAGCCGTTCTGGATATGCTACGGAATTTACCGGATATTTATTTATTGATGGTTTGAAAAAAGCAGCAGACCGGCTTGGCTATGACTGGGAGCACAGTGATGCTTTTGTTCCACCGTTTACCTTTGCAGCAGATGGTGTCCGTGCGGAGGAAAATTATACGGATTGTGCAGAGGCATTTACGATTTATCCGGGTGGTACGGCAGGAAATAAAGGTGGCTATGGAGCATATACCCCATATTTTGCCTATAATGAAAATGACCATTTGTATTATCGGTATCAGGATGGCAAGCCACAGGTAGATGAGTATGCGGATAATGAACAGCTGGCAGTATCGAATGTGGTGTTCCAATATTGTCATGGAGAGGTGCGGGATGACCATGATTATTTGGCATTTGGTGTTCATGGAGAAGGAAAGGCCATTGTTTTTACCGGTGGAAAAGTAATTGAGGGCACATGGTCCCGTTATGATGGTGACAATACACCGGCAAAGTTTTATGATGAGGACGGCGAAGAAATCATATTTAACCAGGGAAAAACCTGGATATGTAATATCTGGCAGGAATATGGAGAGTTTGTAAAATATGAATAATCTGCTTAGCGTAATTGTAAATCAGGCGGGATTTGAATATGATATTCATTCCCTTGTGAAGGCGTTTTTTCCGGCACAGGACGTTAAAGTCTTTGTGTCGGATTCTGATAACAGGGAAAGTGGCATGGTAAGCTCCGAAGAAGGACTTCCCGATATTTCCATTACATTCTCAGAGGAGAAAATTTCGCTTGGCATTATTGGTGACAGTAACGGTAAAGGTGATTTTGGCGGATACAAAGTAATGCTACAGCCGGATATGGAACGGGCACAGATAAAAAATGCACTGAAGCAGTTGATTTATAAGGCACTGTCTGAGTACACCGGGAAAAAGCTTCCATGGGGAACACTGACCGGAATCCGGCCAACGAAAATTCCGATGACCATGATGGAAGAGAACATTTCCGATAAAGATATTATGCAGTACATGAAGGATACTTATTATATCAGCGAGGAAAAAGGAACGCTTGCGATTGATATTGCAAGAAGAGAAAAAGCGCTTCTTGATACGCTTCATTATGAAAATGGTTACAGCTTGTATATCGGAATTCCGTTTTGTCCGACTACGTGTCTGTACTGTTCCTTTACCTCATATCCGATTGTTTCGTGGGAAAAACGTGTTTCCGACTACCTGGATGCACTTGAAAAGGAAATTGATTTTGTCGCAAATTTTTATAAGGATAAAATTCTTGATACGATTTATATCGGTGGGGGAACTCCAACTACATTAAAGGCACCGGAACTGGAACGCTTGTTACATAAGATTCATCACAGCCTCAATTTGTCCCATCTTAAGGAATTTACGGTGGAAGCCGGAAGAGCAGACAGTATCACAATCGAAAAGCTTGAAGTGTTAAAGGAATATGGTGTTACACGTATTTCTGTGAATCCACAGACCATGAATCAGAAAACACTGGATCTGATTGGACGGCGTCATACGGTAGAGCAGGTTAAAGACGCATTTTACCTTGCAAGAGAGGTTGGTTTTACCAATATCAATATGGACATTATTCTGGGTCTTCCAGAAGAAACGACGCAGGAAGTTCAACATACCATAGATGAAATTGTGAAGCTGCAACCGGATAGTCTTACAGTACATTCCCTGGCAATAAAGCGCGCATCCAAGCTTAGCCGTTGGATTGAGGAAAAGGGAATTTCCATGTTGAATAATACGGAAGAAACGATGCAGATTGCAATGCAGGGAGCACAGCAGTTGCATATGCAGCCGTATTATCTTTATCGTCAGAAAAACATGTCCGGTAATTTTGAAAATGTGGGATATGCGACCGAAGGAAATTATGGAATCTATAATATTCTTATTATGGAGGAGAAACAGACAATTGTAGCATTGGGAGCCGGCTCTATTACCAAAAGGGTGTATGGGGATGGCAGGATTGAGCGATGTGACAATGTGAAAGATGTTGGACTGTATATTGAAAAGATTGATGAAATGATAGAGCGGAAAAAGAAACTTGGTGGATTTGAAGATTAGTTTCAATAATTAAATTCTAAAGAGGAGGAGATAAAAATGTATTGCAACAATTGTGGGAAACTATTGGAAGAAGGAAGGAACTTTTGCCCGGAATGTGGTAAGCCGGTAAACACCGGCAATGTAACTGAAAACAAGAAGGAAAAGGTACCGAAAAAAACAGGTAAAAAAGTTCTGATAGGGATTATTGTGGTCGTAGTCGTTGCAGTAGTGGCAGCACTTGGCATTTTTTTCATAGGACTCTTTGAAGATTATGACGAAGCAGTTCAGGCGCGTCTGGAAGCAGAAAATCTGATCCATAACAGTTTCATTAATATATGGAAGGAATGGAATCAGAAAGATCAGGAAGACCCCCAGTGGGGAAAAGAACATCCGCTTGTATTCAATGTTCGGAAAGTGAACGGAGAATTACAGGTAGAAGCAGGATGTCAGGAAATTAAGACTAGTTGAGATGGACAGAAATGATTCCCTGTAGTTTATCAGAATCAGATAAGCGGCAGGCAGGATTATACAGGAAGAAATCGTCGCGTCGCCGCGTTTCCAGTGTATATGGTCATAGAGAAAGAAGAGAGTCACAGAGAAAGAAATGATAAATTCAATGAATTCTCTGTGATATGGCGAAGCACACTTAAAATCAGGGAAAGTTGAGTGAATAAAGTTATGTGGTATGCAGTATGGGTACGAAGTGGACAGGAAGACAGAGTTCTGGAATTATGTAAGACATTCCATCATTATCATCCGGATGCATACGAGGAATGCTTTATTCCAACGTATGAAAAATATAGAAAAGTAAAAGGCCAGCCGACAAAACAGCTGGCTCATTTACTGCCCGGATACCTCTTCTTTGTCAGTGGTAAACTCAAATATTTCAACATCTCAATCTCCATCCTTGGGTGGAGTCGC
>OQVT01001918.1_pt1 | contig 13374 bp, 10 predicted proteins | sample 1691561 | NCBI WGS metagenome assembly OQVT01 (sample SAMN03418260, study PRJEB22391) | human gut metagenome | biome: human-gut; feature: organic feature; material: feces | host: Homo sapiens | place: Tanzania | collected 2013-01 | reverse complement strand
AGCTGTCGATGATGCAGATGGCGTAATGTATCAAGATTAGTTAAAAGGCCAAACACCGGGTATTTCCCAGAGACGCACTTCTGGATTACAGCAGACAAAGCTTTTGAGATGCTGAAAAGCCAGTTTATATCAGAGTAAATCTGAGAAGCTTTCTCTTTCTAATGTATATATACTACTTAACCGCTAACCTTTTAATAGTGTATCATTCGGATTGGGAGCAATAAGAGGAGCACTACTATGGGATGCTTCCACAAGATCATTCCAGTTTATTTCTTTTGCTTCCAGTTCTTCATTTTTCCATAATGTGCAAGTCCTGTTTCTTCATCGAAAACAACATATGCTGGGCGCAACTGTATGGAAATCGGAGGTGACTGCGATACTACGGGTACCGTCTGCGGATGCATAGCCGAAGCGGAGTGGGGTATTCTGAAGGACATCGAACCGAAGGTAAGGGAATTACTGGATTCAGATCAGCTGGAAGTGGTTGATGCATTTAGGGGAAAATGCAGCAATAAGTCATAAAATGCATCAAAATTACATATTCATGCATTTTGAAGAAATGTCAAAAAACGGTTTTCAAAAAACTCGGCCAAAACTTGGCCAAAAACGAAAAAGCCGAAATTTAACTGTCGGCTTTATAATGAGTTAACAGAGATGTGGCATCATTCCCACTCGATCGTTGCGGGTGGTTTGGACGTTATGTCGTAGACGATGCGGTTCACGTGGGGCACTTCGTTTACGATGCGGTGGGAGACTTTCTCCAATACATCGTATGGGATGCGTGAGAAGGTTGCCGTCATGAAGTCGCTTGTGTCCACGCAGCGCAGGGCTATTGTGTAGTCGTAGGTTCTTCCATCTCCCATGACCCCAACGCTTCTTATGTTGGTGAGAACCGCAAAGTATTGGCTTTTGGGAACGGAGCATTCACCATGGATACAAGCTTTTTCAAGTTCGCTTCTGAATATCCAATCGGCTTCGCGCAGTATGGAGAGCTTTTCCTCTGTTATGTCGCCAATGACCCTTATAGCAAGCCCAGGTCCTGGAAACGGCTGCCTGTCAACAAGCGAGGAAGGGAGTCCAAGTTCTCGTCCAAGAGTCCTCACTTCGTCTTTGAACAATAGGCGCAGCGGCTCGACTATACCTTTGAAGCCTATGTCCTCAGGCAGTCCTCCTACGTTGTGGTGACTCTTGATGACGCTTGCATTTCCAAGGCCTGATTCAATGACATCGGGGTAGATTGTGCCCTGTACAAGATATTCCAAGCTATCGTTTTCGCCTGCCAGTCTACGAGCTTCCTCCTCGAAGACCCTTATGAACTCCTCTCCAATGATCTTGCGCTTTCGTTCCGGTTCAGTGACACCGGCGAGCCTGCCAAGGAAACGCCTACGGGCATCCACACGCACGAAATTGATTGGGTACTTGGAGAAGACTTCCTCCACTTGGTTTGCCTCGTCCTTGCGAAGAAGACCATGGTCCACGAAGACGCAGGTGAGGTTCCTTCCAATGGCTTTTGACATGAGCGCTGCAGCAACGGAGCTGTCCACTCCACCGGAAAGGGCCAGAAGCGCCTTGGACTGGCCTATCTTCTCCCTCAGTTCACAGACCGATGTCTCCAGAAAGTCCGTCATCTTCCAATTTTGACGGGCTCTTGCAATATCCAGAACGAAGGCTTTGAGAATATCAAATCCATGCTGTGTATGGTTCACTTCTGGGTGAAACTGTACGGCATAGAAACCACGAGAAGGATCTTCGAATGCGGCGTAGGGACATGATTGTGTAATTGCTGTTGCATGGAAACCTTCAGGCAGTTTCTTGACGCTGTCTCCGTGGCTCATCCAAACTATGCCTTCTTGTGGGATTTCTTTGAAAAGACTTGAGTCTTTGTCAAACTTTGTCTCTGTCCTTCCGTATTCGCGTGATGCCACTGATGGTGCTGGAACGACCTCCCCTCCAAGGGTCTGGGCCATGAGTTGGGAGCCATAACAAATGCCTAAAATTGGGATGTTTAGCGAAAAAACAAGGGCATCGGGCTTTGGTGCACCATTTTCGTATACGCTTGAAGGTCCTCCTGTGAAGATGATAGCCTTTGGATCGTATGCCTTGATTTCGTCCAAAGACCAGTTGTATGGATGCACTTCGCAGTAGACGTTCATCTCCCTAACGCGGCGGGCTATGAGTTGGTTGTACTGACCTCCAAAGTCGAGGACAAGGACTTTGTCGTATTCTTTCGTTTTGTTTGTGGTGTTGGAGTTTGCAATGTTGGATGCTTCCATTTCAGGCCTCACTTCTGAAGCGTATGCCGTCTTCCACGGAGTCTATTATTGCAAGAGACTTCAGGTTCACTCCTGCAGCCCTTAGCCTGTCGCCTCCTCCTTGGAATCCTTTTTCTATTGCAATTCCAATGCCCTCAAGGTGGGCTCCTGTTTTCTCCACTATGTGGATAAGCCCCTTGAGCGCTTCTCCATTTGCGAGGAAGTCATCGATTATGAGCACGTTGTCAGTGGGTTTTATCATGTCCGACTCCACCATGAGTGTGACAGTCTTGTTGTAGGTGTACGAGTGGATTTCACTGCATATCAGACCGCCTTCTATGTTGTCGCTCTTGGCCTTCTTTGCAAAGAGCATGGGAATCCCATAGATGTACGAACACACGGCGGCAAGCGCTATTCCGCTGGCTTCGGCTGTCAGTATGAGCGTTACCTTGCCAATGTCGAAGTGTTTCTTGAATTCCTGAGCGATCTTGGACATGAATGCGGTGTCTACTCTGTGGTTCAGAAAAGAGCCCACCTTGATGATGTTCCCAGGAAGGACTTTGCCTTCCTCCAATATTCGTGCTTCTAATTCGTCCATACAAAACTATGGTGCAAAAACGCTGTGAGTGTCAATTGGTGGTTTAGTAAACGGGAGTGGAATACGACGTTTTTGTTGCGTTTCTCTGCTCTTTTTGTCTTTTCTTGTTGCTGCTGTTGCTTGTCGCTGCAGTTTTGTTGGGCGCACTGGGCGGGCTGGGCTTACTGGGCAGTCTGGGCGGACTAGGGCGGACTGTTTTGGTTTTTGAAGAAAGTTCTCTGAAAACGTGAATGGAAACGCATGGTTTTTTGGATAAGTATATTAGGAGGCTGAACTATGGCTGAAGTTACAAAAAATGTCAGGGAGTTTCTACCCAGAAAAGATGCATACAAAGATTCAAAAACATCGAAAAGGGGAGGGATAGAGAAGAATGGTCGTTTTTTCCACATGGTGCAGAGGTGCCGCAACAGAGAGGACCTGTATGATATGCAATCTGCAAGGTATAGACATGATTTGCTTTGCCGCTTGTGTGTAAAACATGGTGTTGGGATAATGTTTTCCGTTGTAATGCCAAACCATACACATGACTTGCTTTATGCAGAGAGCGTGGAACGGATATCTGAAGTGATGCGTGAACTGAATACTCAGGTCTCGCGCTTCATTCGCAAAAACAGTCCCAATAGATTCAAAAAGCGGGACGTTCGAGTGTTTGACGAAAGACCCATCTATATAGCGATAAAGAACATCCGGCATCTTGGAGTTGTGGGAAAATACATATATGAAAACGCTGCTCCTTATGAACGACTGAACAAGTTCGTGCCTTTCAGTTGTTTCTTTGGAATGCGAAATGGATATGTTCCAACTCCACCTTATCAAAAAGACCTTTATGAATTTGTCTATGGAATGGATGTGCAATGTTTGGTGGATTTTTTCGAGAAGAGTTCGACAAAAGAAGTCGAAAGGCTTATGGAACAGCGTTTTTCTTCTTGGAAAAAGGAGGATTCCGATGCCTTCTTCAAGGTTGATCCCTCCTCTCCGTGGTTTGATGATGAAATCAGTGCGCCCTAGTCCGCCCAGTAAGCCCAGACCGCCCTGTGCGCCCACCACCCACCTAACAAAGCCACACATACAAAAAGGCCGATGCCTCTGCATATAACCTGCATTGAGCACCGGCCTCGAATCTGCAAAGCTGCAATGTTGCGCTGCAGCCTCGCGCTGCTGTAAAAACGTTTTACTTTATCACAAAGCTCACAAGCTTGTTTGGAACGACGATCTCCTTGAGTATCGTAGCTCCGTCAAGGTATCGCTTGACGTTCTCGTTGTCCTTTGCCAAAGCAACCATTTCATCTTTTGGAGTGTCCTTGGCAATGGTGAGCTTTGCACGCACCTTGCCGTTGATCTGAACGACTATGGAGACTTCTGCGTCAACGACCATTGCCGGGTCGTATACCGGCCACTTTTCGTTTGCAATGGAAGGATTGTGTCCAGCCTTCTCCCACAGTTCCTCTGCAAGGTGTGGAGTGTAAGGGCTTAGCATGAGAACGAACGGCTCCCATGCTTCGCGTGGAAGCTTCTCCAGTTTGGAAAGGTCGCTTATATAGATCATCATCTGGCTTATGGCGGTGTTGAAGTTCAAGGAGGCCGTGTCGTCCGTGACCTTCTTTATGGTTTTGTGAAGGCTCTTCATGAGATCTGCAGGAGCCTTTTCGTCCACAATCTCCCTTTCGTCTGCAAGGCGCCATATCTTGTCTATGAAGCGCCATACACCGGCGATTCCAGATGTTGACCAAGGCTTTGAGACCTGAAGCGGTCCCATGAACATTTCGTACATCCTCATGGTGTCTGCACCGTATTCGGCTTCTACGTCGTCAGGGTTTATGACGTTCTTGAGACTCTTGGACATCTTGGCAATGACGCGCTCAAGGACCTCTCCTGTGTTCTTGTCCACGAACACTCCGGGTTCTTTTTCGATGACCTGATCCGCCTGCACCAACGTTTTGTTTGGTCTCTGGTATGCAAATGAGGTTATCATTCCTTGGTTCACAAGCCTTGCAAAAGGCTCTGGTGTGGAGACAAGTCCAAGGTCGAACAGCACTTTGTGCCAGAATCTTGCGTAGAGCAGGTGCAGTACGGCGTGCTCCGTTCCTCCAACATAGAGGTTCACGGGCATCCAGTACTTTTCCTTCTCTGGATCGACGAACCTTTCGTTGTTCTTTGGGTCTATGTAGCGCAGGTAGTACCAGCAGGAGCCGCCCCACTGCGGCATGGTGTTCGTCTCGCGCTTTGCAGGGGCTCCGCACTTTGGACACTTGCAGTTCACCCAGTCGGTGATGTTGGCAAGAGGGCTTTCACCTGTGCCTGATGGCAGGTAGCTGTCTACCTCTGGAAGCTTCAAAGGAAGCTCGTTCTCCGGAACGAGGACGGTTCCGCAGTGAGGGCAGTGGACGAGTGGGATTGGCTCTCCCCAGTAGCGCTGTCTGCTGAACACCCAGTCCCTGAGCTTGAAGTTTATCGTCTTGTGTCCAATGCCCTTTTCCTCAAGGAAGGAAAGCATCTTCTCAATGGCATCGGCCTTGTTGAGTCCGTCCAGGAAGCCGCTGTTGACGTGGATGCCGTCCTGTGTCCAGGCTTGGGTCTGCACGTCCACATCGCTCTTGAGGACCTCGATTATAGGGAGTCCAAACTTCTTGGCGAACTCCCAGTCGCGGGTGTCGTGTGCCGGGACTGCCATGATTGCGCCCGTGCCGTATGAAATGAGTACGTAGTCCGCTATCCAGATTGGAATCTCCTTGCCGTTGACGGGGTTGATTGCGTAGCTTCCTGAGAACACGCCGGTCTTCTCCTTTGCAAGGTCCGTTCTGTCGAGGTCGCTTTTCTTGGCTGCGTCTGCGATATACTGCTTGACCTGGGCTTCCTGTTCCTTTGTGGTGAGTTTTGCAACAAGTGGATGCTCCGGGGAGACGACCATGTAGGTTGCACCAAAGAGGGTGTCGCACCTTGTCGTGAATACTTCAAGCTTGCCAACAGGGTCGTTTTCAAGTCCTTTGACCTGGAAGAGCACTGAGGCTCCTTCGCTTTTTCCAATCCAGTTGCGCTGCATCATCTTGACAGATTCCGGCCAATCCACAAGGTCAAGGTCGTCCAACAGCCTTTGCGCGTATGCCGTTATCTTGAGCATCCACTGTCGTATGTTCTTCTTCTCCACCTGGGCTCCGCAGCGTTCGCAGTGGCCTTCCTTGACCTCTTCGTTGGCAAGGCCCGTCTTGCAGTTGGGGCACCAGTTGATTGGAGCCTGCGTCTCGTATGCAAGGCCTTTCTCGTAGAGCTTTTCGAATATCCACTGGGTCCAGTGGTAGTAGTCAGGGTCGCATGTGGAGATCTCCCTGTCCCAGTCGTAGCAGAATCCAAGGCTCTTGATCTGGCGCCTGAACGTATCTATGTTCTTCTCCGTGGTGATTGCAGGGTGGGTCCCCGTCTGGATTGCGTAGTTCTCTGCAGGAAGTCCAAACGAGTCGAATCCCATTGGGTGCAGCACGTTGTAGCCGTTCATCCTAAGGTAGCGGCAGTATATGTCTGTGGCTGTGTAGCCTTCTGGGTGTCCTACATGAAGTCCTGCTCCCGATGGATATGGGAACATGTCAAGGACGTAGGCCCTCTTCTCCTTTGGGTAGGAGGGGTCTTCCGTAACGGCGAACGTCTTGTTGTCCGCCCAGTACTTTTGCCACTTGGGCTCTGTTTTGTCAAACGGATATCTGCTCATGGCTCAATGATAATTTGTTTCACTTTCTGTAACAAGTGGTTTACAATGTTGTTGAATGGTTGGATGATAGAGAGGGGCGAAAAGAATGGAGAAGTGCATCGAGTGAAGAAATGGCTTGTTTTGATGATATACGCCGCAGATGTGTTCTTTTGCCTTAGGGCTGTGAAGAACAAGGATTCACACGAGTATGCACTTACAAAACCTTTTCTTATGCCTCTTCTGTGTGGGGTTTACTTCGCTTTCCTGCCGCAGGCGATAAGGTTTGCACCATACCAAAGGTTCGTCGCCATTGCCCTTATGTTCTACACCTTGGGCGACATACTGCTTCTTTTTCCAAGAAACAAAACCAAGGCGTTCTTCTATGCTGGTATGCTTTCGTTCCTCGTTGGACACTTCCTTTACATAGCATGGTTCAGAAACGCACCTGTTGGACACTCCGTGAAGGTTGCACTCTTGACGTTCGTGATAGTTGCAGTGTGCGAGTACTTCCTCTACAGACATCTCATGCTGGGGCCAAGGCGCTATGCCCCAAAGCTCCTCCCTTACTCCCTGGGCCTTGCAGTCCTTGCAGTCTCAGTCGCAAGTACCTTTGGCAATGGCTCTCACCCGGCTGCAACCATCATAGCTCTGATTGGCGTTGGACTCTTCTGCTTTTCAGACTACTGCATTGAAAGGAGACTTGTCAGAATGCCCCTCTTTGGCCAAATGACCGTCATGTCCACATACATCGCAGGACAAAGCCTCATCATACTTGGAATGCTGCTTCTTCAACTGTAGGGTCTTTTCCCCTGCACCCATCATTGGCCTTCGTCCTTAGACCGATATCTCTGAAACCCCATTCCCTTTAAATCCAAATCAATCTTTGATATAATTCCCCCCATGGCAGACAGAATGACAGATAGAAAATCCTCAAAGCCCATATACGACGAAGCGGCTATAAAGACCATGTCTCCTCTTGAGCACATAAGGCTCAGACCCGGTATGTACATTGGAAGGCTTGGCAACGGAACCCATGTGGATGACGGCATATACGTCCTCATGAAGGAAGTCATAGACAACAGCATAGATGAGTTCATAATGGGAGCCGGCAACAGGATTGTCATAAAGCTGGAGAACAACACAGTGAGCGTGCGCGACCAAGGAAGGGGAATCCCTCTTGGAAAGGTCATAGACTGCGTATCGGAGATAAACACAGGAGCCAAGTACAACGACGACGTCTTCCAGTTCAGCGTAGGGCTCAACGGTGTTGGCACCAAGGCAGTCAACGCACTGAGTTCGTGGTTCCATGTAAAGTCGTTCAGGGACGGCCGCTACTTCGAGGCCTTCTTCAAGCAGGGAATCCTTACAGAGAAGCACGAAGGAAAGACCGACGAGCCAAACGGAACCCTCACGGAGTTCACTCCGGACCCTGAGGTCTTTGGACAGTACCAGTTCAACGACGACTTCATAATAAAGAGGCTCAACAACTACTGCTACCTCAACACAGGCCTTACCCTTGAGTACAACAAGAAGGTGTTCAGAAGCCAGCACGGACTTCTTGACCTCTTGGACAAGGAAGTAGAGGACAACGGAATCTACCAGACCATCCACTACAGAAGCAAGACGCTTGAATTCGCATTTACGCATACACGCGAGTACAGCGGCGAAACCTATTTCTCATACGTCAACGGACAGTACACGAGCGATGGTGGAACGCACCAGGCGGCCTTCAAGGAGGGCATCCTTGCAGGAGTGAAGGAGTTCTTCAAAAAACCGCAGTGGGCGCCGCAGGATGTGCGTGAAGGCATCGTGGGGGCCATAGCCATAAAGGTCCAGACCCCGGTCTTCGAAAGCCAGACGAAGAACAAGCTTGGCAACACGGAAGTGAGGATGCCAATCATAAACGAGGTCAAGGAAGCAGTTGTGGACTTCCTTCACAAGAATCCAGAGGCGGCTCAGCTACTCAACCAAAAGATCCTCACCAACGAGAACATCCGCAAGAAGCTTACAGAGGTCAAGAAGATAGCCAAGGAGAATGCAAAGAAGATCTCCATAAACATTCCAAAGCTCAAGGACTGCAAGTTCCATCTTGGACAGACAGGCCCCCATGCGGACATGGGCGAGCGCTCAATGATATTCCTAACGGAGGGAGACTCCGCATCGGGGACGCTCAATACTGCAAGGGATGTCATGACGCAGGCGGTCTTCAGCCTTAGGGGAAAGCCTTTGAACACCAACGGGATGTCCATGAGCGACATGTACAAGAACGCAGAGCTGTACAATGTCATGGCCGCACTTGGGATAGAGAACGGCATAGAGGGCCTTAGGTACGGCAAGGTCATATTCGCAACGGATGCCGATATCGATGGCTTCCACATTCGCATACTTCTTCTCACGTATTTCCTTTCGTATTTCGAGGATTTGATAAACGCAGGTAGGGTGTGGATACTTGACACCCCTCTTTTCAGGGTCAGGAACAAGAGCGTAACGACGTACTGCTTCTCAGAGGAGGAGCGTGACAACATGATGCGTCAGATAAGGGGCTCTGAGGTCACACGATTCAAAGGACTTGGAGAGATATCTGCCAAGGAGTTCGGGCAGTTCATAGGAGAGGACATGCGCCTCATTCCCGTGACCATAGACAGTTTGGCTGAGGCGCGCAAAGCCATGAACTTCTACATGGGCAAGAACACGCCTGAAAGACGTGACTTCATAATGGAAAATCTGGTGTAAGGAGGCAGCAGGATGGCGAACGCAAAAGAGCTTTTCAGACAGAACTTCATAGAATATGCCTCCTATGTCATCAAGGACAGGGCCATTCCAGACATAGAGGACGGCCTCAAGCCAGTACAGAGGAGAATCCTCCACACCCTCATAGAGATGGACGACGGGCGCTTCAACAAGGTTGCAAACGTGGTGGGATCCACCATGCACTACCACCCGCACGGAGACGCCTCCATCTACAGCGCACTTGTCAACCTTGCCAACTGCGACCTTTTCATTGAAAAACAGGGGAACTTTGGAAACTTCATGACAGGCGACGGCGCCGCTGCGGCACGTTACATAGAATGCCGTCTCCTTCCGTTTGCAAAGAAGGTCCTCTACAATCCGGAGATAACCAACTACGTGGAGTCCTACGACGGTCGTGGCAAGGAGCCCGTCTCATTCCCGGCAAAGATACCCGTAGTCCTCATCCAGGGCACGGAGGGCATAGCCGTAGGCATGTCCACGAAGATCCTCCCTCACAATGCACTTGAGGTCATAGACGCCCAGATCTCGGCAATCAAAGGCGAGCCGTTCCAGCTTTACCCCGATTTCCCTGGCGGTGGCATCATGGATGTATCGGACTACCAGGATGGTCTTGGCAGCGTTGCGGTGCGTGCAAAGCTGGATACCTCCAATGCAAAGAAGATTGTGATAGAGGAACTGCCTTTTGGCGTGGACAGCGAGAGCATGATCCACTCCATAGAGGATGCCATAAAGAAAGGCCGCCTCAAGATACAGAGCGTAAGCGACTTCACCGCAGACAAGGTCAACATAGAGATATCCCTTGCAAAGGGTACGTACACCAAGGACATCGTGGACGCCCTGTATGCATACACACTGTGCGAGCAGAAGATATCGGTCAACTGCCTTGTCATAAAGGACAAGCTTCCGCATGTGTGTACAGTGTCCGATGTCGTGAACTATCATGCAAACCACATAATCGATGTCTCGAAAGCGGAGCTTGAGGTCGAAAAAGGCCACCTTTATGACAAACTGCACTATCGTACCCTTGAGCGAATCTTCGTAGAGGAACGCATCTACAAGCGCATTGAGCAGAAGCGCACCCAGGAGGCTGTGTCCGCTGCCGTCAAGACGGGCTTTGACCCATACAGCGACCAGCTTGTACGAGAAGTGTCCGACGAAGACGTGGAAAGACTCCTCAAGATCCCCATCAGAAGGATCTCCCTCTTCGACATTGAGAAGAACCGTCAGGAGATAGAGCAGATAAACGAAGACATAAAGCGCGTCGAGTACAACCTTGGACACCTTGCAGAGTATTCCATTGGAGTCCTCAAGGACATAAAGGGTGAGCTGGACAACGAGCTTCATAGACGCAAGACGGTCATTGGCGACTTCAACATGATAGATGTGAAGGAAGTGGCCAAGCGCGACATCGACCTTAGATACGATGGCCTTACAGGTTACCTTGGAACGAACGTCAAGACGGGCAACGCCCTGTTCAAGGTCTCCGAGTTCGATAAGATACTCATTGTCCAAAAGAACGGCACCTACTACTGTACCAACGTATCTGACAGGACTTTTGTGGGCAAGGACCTTGCATACTGCGGGCTTGCGGACAAGGAGAGCCTTGAGAACGTCGTGTTCACCGTCATATACCAGGACAAGAAGACGAAGGTTTCATACATAAAGCGCTGCAAGCTCTCTGGCTTCATAATGAACAAGCCGTATGAGCTTTTGCCTGAACCTGAGACCTGCTCCCTCAAGAAGCTGTCCGTACTCGAGAATGCAGAGGTGACTGTGACATACAAGGGGCCGTCACGCGTTAAGGAGACGACGTTCTACTTCTCGGACTTCAGGGTCAAGGGTGCAAAGGCCTGTGGTGTGACCATCACGAAGAAGGAGATAGCCTCCATTAGGATAAAGCCATGCAAGGCCGTAAGCACTCCTCCAAAGGAAGAGTCGGACGCAGGGCTTGACGAGGAACTTGAAGAGCAGGGTGCAGAGACATCGGTCTTGGAGGAAAGGCCTTCAAGTGAGAAGCCAGAGAAGGGCTCGGATGAGATGCCGGGTCTCTTTGATGACGTGGATTGAGGTGAGTGATGGGTTTCGATGGTTTTGAGGACGTTGCGGACAGAATTCTCTATGAGGACAACCATATAGTCGTCGTGAACAAGCTTCCCGGCGAGATAGTTCAGGGGGACAAGACTGGAGACAGGACATTGTGCGATGATGTGAAGGCGTACCTCAAGGAGAAATACAACAAGCTGGGCAATGTGTTCCTTGGCCTTCCTCATAGACTGGACAGGCCAACGAGCGGGATTGTCGTCTTTGCGCGCACTGACAAGGCCCTTGGACGTCTCAACAGAATGTTCCAGGAAGGTTCCATGAACAAGGTCTATTGGGCCATCGTGGACCATGGACTTGGGGCCAAGGAAGGCGAGCTTAGGCATTTCCTGTATAGGGACGGCGCCAAGAACAAGAGTTTTGCGTACAAGCCGGATTACGTGACCGGCGGCGTTCCAGCTGTGCGAGGTGTCCCTTCCTCATCGTTGCAGGAGGCTCGTCTACGCTACCATGAGATTGCATGGTCAGACCGCTACACATTGCTTGAAATCCAACTCCTTACAGGAAGGCACCATCAGATAAGGGCCCAGCTCGCTGCATGCGGGGTTCATATCAAAGGGGACTTGAAATACGGCTTCCCACGTTCCAACCCCGATGGTGGCATAAGCCTGCATTCCCGCAGCATCTCGTTCGTGCATCCAGTATCGGGACTGAACGTGCATGTGGTGGCTGATCCCCCTGTGGATCCGCTCTGGGACTTCTTTTTGGATGAAGTTGAAGGCTGCAATCGCTGATTTTTGCTTTTTGCGCAATTTTGCAATTTTTGACATTGTATTTTTAGGTATACCTCAATTCTTCGTGGAAAATTGATTGTTTTCAAAATCAATTGTTGACAACTCTCTTACATGGGCTTTACAATCGGACTTGGTGGTTGCTATGTCTTCCGCCGTGCTACAAAGTGGAGGCTATCTATATGTACAATTTAGACGAGTTCATGGCTGAACTTGAGAGGAAGAATCCTGCTCAGCCGGAGTTCATTCAGGCTGCTCGTGAAGTCATCGAGTCTGTCATCGATGTCGTAAACAACAATCCAAAGTATCTTGCAAACAAGATTCTCGACAGAATCGTAGAACCTGAGAGAGTGATCGAGTTCAGAGTCGAATGGGAGGATGACAACCATCAGATCCAGGTCAACCGTGGTTACAGAGTACAGTTCAACAGCGCAATAGGACCTTACAAGGGCGGACTTAGGTTCAGCAAGAACGTCACACTTGGAACTCTCAAGTTCCTGGGCTTCGAGCAGACATTCAAGAACAGCCTTACGACCCTCCCAATGGGTGGCGGAAAGGGTGGCTCTGACTTCGATCCAGTTGGAAAGTCCGACAACGAAATCCTTCGTTTCTGCAGAAGCTTCATGACGGAGCTTTACAACATCGTCACCAATATCCCGCAGACGGTCTATCTGGTGCTTTTCACCTACATTCTGCGCCCGAGCTTCTGGACGATCGTGCTCGCCATGTGCCTGACCGGCTGGCTCTCCATCGCGCGCTTCGTGCGAAACCGCGTTGTCGCCATCCGCGAAAACGAGTACAACATTGCCTCCCAGTGTCTCGGCACGCCGCTCTCCCGCATTCTGCTGAAAAACATCGTGCCGTATATCGTCAGCATCGTCATCATGGAGGTCGCGCTGACGATCCCCTACTCCATTGGCTCTGAGGTTTTCCTCAGCTACATCAACCTCGGCCTTCCGCTCGACGTTGTGTCGCTCGGCAACCTTGTCTCCGTCGGCAAGAACAGCTTTGAGGTCTATCCCTTCCAGCTGATCTATCCGACCATCATTCTCTCGTTCGTCACGGTGTCGTTCTATATCGTGGGCAACCGCTTCGCGGACGCCTCCGACCCGCGCAATCACATTTAAGGAGGAACGCAGCTATGGCAAATACGATTCTCAGCGTCCGCGACCTCCGCGTCAACTTCAGCCTGCGCGGCAAAACGCTCACCGCCGTGCGCGGCGCGAGCCTCGATCTCTATGAAAATGAAACGCTCGCCATCGT
>OQVT01001916.1_pt1 | contig 13381 bp, 18 predicted proteins | sample 1691561 | NCBI WGS metagenome assembly OQVT01 (sample SAMN03418260, study PRJEB22391) | human gut metagenome | biome: human-gut; feature: organic feature; material: feces | host: Homo sapiens | place: Tanzania | collected 2013-01 | reverse complement strand
TTAAAATTAATGATTATTTAAAAGCAACAATAATACCATGTTTTGTTACAGCAATATTAGCTAGTTTTGCCTTTATTCTAAAATTTAAAAATCCTACAACTGATTTTTGTACTTTAGTGGCAAATACGTTATTGTCTGTATTGTGGGTTTCATTTAGTGTCATTCTTTTGGGACTCAATAAGGTTGAGCGAATAAAATTTAGAAATATTATAGTAAATAAAATTTTGAAGAAAAATGGTTGAAACCGCAGTTTTATTTGAAACATATATTAGAGATGATTATGCTCGTGTATCCTTCGAAGCGATTAAGAAGGCAAAACCAAAGAAACTTTATTTCTACTCGAATAAGGCTCGTGAAGATCATCCTGATGATCTTAGACGTAATGAGTTAATTCGTTCTTGGGTTAAAGAGATAGATTGGGATTGTGATTTACATACATTCTTTAGAGAAGAATATGTTGATCAATATACTTCTTTGAGTGGAGCTATAAATTGGGTTTTTGAAAATGAGGAGCAAGCTATTATTCTAGAAGATGATTGTGTAGCTTCTTTGGCCTTCTTTGACTATTGTGAGAAAATGTTAGATAAATATAAAGATGAACCAAGGATTTGGATGATTAGTGGTGATAATTATATGGAAGAGTACAATCCTCATGGTTATGATATCATGTACACAAAAGATATGCAAATCTATGGTTGGGCATCTTGGCGTGACAGATGGAACAAGATAGATTGGAATTATGATTTCATTTCAGATTATGAGAGAAGTGGATTTATAGATTCTTTCTTTTCGACTAATAAGCAGAGAAAGTATTATAAAAAACTTTTTTCTTTGCAACATGAGTTTATTATGAGAACTCATTGTTGGGATTTTGTTTTTGTCAATACAGGATGGATACATAATGCCCTGGCGGTTTTTCCATCAAAAAATTTAGTCGAGAATATCGGTCTTGATGGGGTTCATGCCAAGCAACATAAAAAGGCCCCATACAATAAAGAGGTTACTTACACTAAGGATATTTATGAGATTGTGAATGTACCGCCGTTTTTCCAAGAAGATTTCCTTTATCAAAATAAGGTGTTCTTTTCCGTGCGTTATAAGCCTACATTGTTGGTTTATCGAATAATAAATAAGCTTAAAAGAATGTTTAATATATAAGTTTTTTTGTAGGAGATTTTTTGTTTATATAAAATAGTATATAATGAAGATACTTTGGTGTACTCACTCATTGGCAGGTTTTAAGCCTGAAGTTGGTGGTTATCATGGATGTGGTTGGATAACATCACTTCTTGATCAATTTGCCAACTTAGATGGAATAGAAATTGGTGTTGCTTTTTTCTATGGAGAAGATGCAGAACCTTTGGTTAAAGATAGAATTACATATTATCCAATAAAACAGAGAAAAGTCAGTGCGTTGGGAAAAATAAAGACTTTCTTTGGAGATTATTCTGCTTGGGAAGGGGAAGAAACTTATCATCTGGATAAATTACAGGAGATTATTGAGAAATTTAAGCCTGATGTAATTCATGTCTGGGGAACTGAAACTGATATGGGGTTGATTGCTAAAAGAGTAGATTTGCCCGTAATAGTTCATCTTCAAGGATTGCTTAATCCAATTTTTAATGCATTGCTTCCACCTGGGGTAAATCAAAATGATTTTTTATTTAAGGATGGTTTAAATCCAATTAAAATTTTAAATAATTTAAATGCTCTAAACTATTGGGAATATAAAACTTCTCGTGAGGTTAGAATATTAAAGTCTTGTAAGAAATATTTTGGAAGAACTCATTGGGATAAAGCTATTAGTAGATTATATTCGCCTAGTGGAGAGTATTATTATTGTAGTGAGATTCTAAGAGATGTATTTTATCATGGAGAATGGTCTGGTGATACTTCAAAAATAAGGATATTGTCAACGATATCATCTCCATTATATAAAGGTGCAGATTTAGTCTTAAAAACAGCTCACTTGTTGAAGGAGTATGCCAATATAGATTTTGAATGGAATTTAGTTGGTGTTAGTAATGTTAAATTGCAGGAAAAAATAACACATATAAAAGCTAGTGAAGTAAATGTTTATTGTTGTGGCGTTAAAACTCCTGAGGAATTGTATCAGCTTGCCAGACAATCATCCGTTTATTTTCATCCTTCTTATATTGATAACAGTCCTAATAGTGTGTGTGAGGCTCAAATTATAGGTTTGCCAGTTATTGCTGTCAATGTTGGTGGAGTTTCTACTCTTATAGAGGATAAAAAGACAGGAATCTTGACCCCTCCAAATGAACCTCATATGGCTGCTATGAACATAGTTAATTTATTAGATGATGAAAATCTTATGATGAATTTGTCTAGTAATTCTAAGAAAGAGGCTAATAAAAGACATAATCCCAAGGATATTATGAGTAGTCTTTTATCATTATATTATAAATTTGAAAAGTAATGACGACTATAATTCTTATATTAGTAGCGACAGTATTGATTCCTTTTGTTGCTCCCCAACAATATAAAAACAAAGCAATGTTAGTAGCTTGGGCTCTTTTGTTCTTTGTTTGGGCTTTCCAATATCGTATGACTGCGGATTGGTTTGTGTATGTAAATCGTTGGAAGGGAGCAATTGATAACGTTATGACAGAAACGAGAGCCATAGAGCCTGTTTATAAGGCGATCATGCAGTTTTGTGAACCGATTGGTTTTTTCGGATACTTGATATTGTGTGCGCTGTTTTCTGTTTATGTGTTGAAGATGTATGTTGACAAGTATTTACCGCAAACTATCAAATGGATGTTCTTTCTTACATTTTCATTTGGATTAACATATAGCTTGGAGTTTATAGATACTAACCGACAAACTATAGCTATCATGTTTGTAATGCTTGCGGTATATTTCTTGTCGAATCTGTATGTCATAAATAGGAAAATAATATATTGGGTTATTTCGTGTGTATTAGTTATAGCTGCTTTCTTTACTCATAAATCAGCTATCATATCTGTTCCGATACTGTTTTTCCCGTTTTTTGTAACCAAAGAGATTAATTCGAAATATCTTTATGTGTTACTTGGCATAAATATTTTCTCTTTCTTTGTTGATTTTTCAGCCTTATCTTCAATAGTAGGAACTTATATGGAAACTGATAGTTCTATGGAAGGTTTTGCTCAATATTCTACAGAGATTAGTGAAAGATCAAAGTCATTTATCGAACAGGGAATATATACAATAACACTCTTTCTTTTGATATATAATTTTGAGAAGTTTGAAGAAAATGAGAAATTGCTGATACTATCTTCCATGGTATATTTAGCACTTCAGGGCTATGCTATGTACACGATGCTTCGTGCATTATCATATTATCGAATATTTTTTGCTTACGCAATACCTTTACTATATTTAAGGTGTGATAATGGTAAAGAATCATATAAATGGATTGCTAATTCCTTCTTGATTGTTTATGCTGCATACATGATATTTCGTTTGTCCATAGATATTTATGGACCAAACTATGTAGGATATGATTCATTTAAAACGATTTTTGATGCACAGGATTGGATGTAATGTTGAAATATCATATTGAAAAGGAATTTTTTGTATAATATAATAAATAAGAGATGAATCCTAAAATATCAGTAATAATAGTAACTTTCAATTCTTCAAAAGATTTGGAAGGAGCAATAGTGTCGTTTCTAAAGCAAAACTATAGTAATAAGGAATTAGTGATTATCGATGGTGGAAGCAAGGATGGCACTGTTGATATAATCAAAAGATATGAACAGCAAATAGGTTATTGGTGTTCGGAGCCAGACAAAGGTATCTATGATGCCATGAACAAAGGATGGCGACGAGCTTCTGGTGAATATATGCTTTATCTCGGTTGTGATGATAGGCTTTTGGAGGGTGCTTTATCTGCTTTGGCTGATAATGCGAATGATGCAGATTTGGTCTTTGGTGATGTGAAATGTCTCCATGCTGGTGGTATCATACGTGAGAGAATAACAACGATGAATTTCGATGTAATACGTAAACATGCAATTTTCTCACATCAGTCTCTTATAATGCGAAGAAGTATTTTTGAGAAATATAATGGTTTTGATTGTAAATACCGTATTCTTGCAGATTATCATTTGATACTTCGTGCTTATCTGGGTGGCGCTAAAATGCAATATGTGCATAAGTTCATTTCGCTTTTTAACATGGGTGGCGTGAGTGGATTCACATATAAGAGCGATAAAGAGAAATTGCGTATTCACACAGAGCTGAAGTCTATTCCATATCCAAAGCTATATTACATATTTAATATATACTAGTAATGTGTGCTTGATTTTATACCCCTTTCTGAGTATAATATAGAGACCACGGGTATATCAAATTTTATACACCTCAACTCTTTAATAAAAATTTATAGTTTTTCCTTGACAATCCCTAATTCTCGGTATATAATAAAGACATACAAAACATCAAGGAAAGGAGTTTAATATGAGCAACAATAAAAGTTTTATGATGCAGAGTACTATTGTGGGCGATCAGCTAATTGAAAAGCTCAAAGAGACTAAGGGTGCATACTGGAGTACTCATATCGTCTATTGGCTACTCTTGCGACTAAGGAATAATCGAAAACGTTATTGTAGTATATCGTCGGAAAACTTAATACAAAAGCTACAAATGACACGAGGAACACTGTTTAAGGCATTAAAATTCTTAGAGGAGCATGGTTTTATATTTATACTTAGGAGACCAAGCAAATCAAGCATCTACTTTATGCCACTTGAAGACTATTATTTAAAACCAGAAATGCTAGGTAGTTATGTTGACACAATAGAATCATTAGGTGGTAGTTTGATGGACTGGGATGAATACCGTAATAAATTTTTAAAGTAAGAAAGGAATGATATTATGAAATTTACAGAAGCATTTGAGATGATGAAAAAAGGTGCAAAGGCAAAACTTCCGTCATGGGGTGGTTACTGGTACTGGGATCCGGAAAAAGAAACAATCATGATACGCACCAAGGACAATGAACTTTTGGACATTCGAGAAACTAAGGTCGTTGAATACACGACGATGAACATATGCTCAGACGAATGGGTGATAGCATATAAAGAAAATTGTCCTATTCTTGGTGGCGAAGCAACATTCTCGTTCAGTGATGCAATCAGATACTTAAAGCGTGGACTTAAAGTTGCACGCAAAGGTTGGAACGGTAAAAAACAGTATATTCAGATAGCAAGTGCTATTTCGTACAAGACAGCTGAGGGCGAAATCATAAACTGCGAGCACGATGCTATCGGCAACAAGGCTATTGCATTCGTAGGAACGTCCGGTGTGCAGATGGGGTGGCTTGCATCACAAGCAGACATGCTTGCGGAAGATTGGACGTTTGTAGAATGAGGTGAGAATATGTTTACTATAAAAGATTTGAGGAATGGGGATTGTGTAAAGTTGAGAAGCGGCTTAAAGCTAATGTATGTCGATGGATACTTAATTGATTATACAAATTGCTATAGTGTTATTCGGTTATATTTAGACAATATGACATACCGCAATCGTGATGATAGTTCAATGGACATCGCACAGGTTTGTCGTTTTCGTGACGGTTATTCATCAATACATGGCACTCTTTTTCACGGAGCTACTTTATTCGACCGCAATAAAGGGACTGTGTTCACCTGGAATGGTCTAACCATGAAAGAAGCGCATAGAAGAATGTGGAACGACTTAGCTGACGGAAAAGTGAAAAATAAAAGTGAATGGTTCGATGAATGGAAAACCAGATATGAGTCGGATAGAGAGCCAGAGAGTCTATGTTTTGCATGTGAGGAAGCAAAACGTCGGTCAATTAACGAGTCCTATTGCCTAAACTGCCCCATAGGAGAATGGACAAGCGAGAATGGCTGTCTTAATGGCTTATATGACAAATGGTATCATGCAACAGGTTTTGAGAAATTTAAGTTTGCTCATGAAATAGCAAATCTTGAATGGAAAGAGGAATAGCATGGATAACAATATGTTCGAAAGTATATGTAAAGACATAGTCTATAAACATATGCTTGATAAATACTATGAAATTAAAAAAGAAGATATATTCATCGTCTGGATATGTAAAATTCTAGGAAATAATAAAGCTCTAGTGAGTGTAGAAGGTGCGTATGGCTTATATTTTGAAATTACCTACAATGGCAAAACAGACGAATTTTACATTGACGTGTATGAGAAAAAAGAAGGATGTGTAGAATATTGGTAAAGGAGGATAAAAATGAATAAGAAAAAGATAACAAGTATATTATTAATTATATCAATTATGGCAATCTGTTTATGCAGTTGCTCAAACGAAAAAGAGAAAATTACCGCACCAGAAGTGCAAACCACACAAAGTCACGTTGATATTGACAATCGGATTACCGCAATCACAGATATCGTGAAAGAAAACATGACTGATTCATATTACAATCATGAATATAAATCAGAAGATAACACTCTGTATATTTACTTCAAGATAGACGGTCTAACTGAATATATTGCAACCGGCAATATCAGTGAATATCAGTCGCTTACTGCAAGTCTTGATGAGCTTGGTGAAGTGTCATATCGAGCCGCTAACTATGAGTTTGATGTGTGTTATGTGATATTAAATGATATTAATGATAATAATATTTTATATATGAATCTGAATGGAATTAAGATTTATGATGTAAGCGAGGAGTTATAAATGAAATATGTCGGCTCTAAAAATCGTATATCAAAACAATTAGCACCAATTATTCAGTCATATATTGATGATAACAATATCAAGGTATATTGGGAGCCATTTGTAGGTGGCGCAAATATGATTGATAAAATTAAATGTGGAAGACGTATTGGATCGGACATACATCCATATCTTATCGCTTTATTGAAACAAGCATCGGTTGACACATCGTGTTTTCCCAAAACAATATCAGAAGATGAGTACAAAGCGGTTCGGAATAATCCGTCTAATTATCCAGATTGGTATGTTGGGTTAGTAGGATTCTGTTCGTTTGGTGGCAAATGGTATGGCGGTTACCCTAGAGGTTTTAAAAACGATGGTGTAACACCAAGAGATATACCGAATGAAACAATTCGAAATCTCACTAAACAAGCACCTAAACTTAAAGGAGTAGAATTTTTCTGTAGAGATTATAGACATGTCGCTAATGTCAAAAATATGGTTATTTATTGTGATCCACCATATAAAGATACTACAAAGTATTCAACTAGTAATTTTAACTATGAAAATTTTTACGAATGGGTAAGAATGATGTCAGAAGATAATATTGTTCTAATAAGCGAATATAATATGCCAGACGACTTTGAATGTATTTGGGAACAAGAATTAACTTGTACCTTGGACAAAAATAAGAGGAGTAAGAGAGTTGAACGATTATTTAAATGGAAAGGTTAACCCATATTTGGCTTATGTTTCAAATAAACAACACTGGGAAAATTTTGCTATAAAAAATACAATGTTTGATTTTACCGATACAGAAAATTACGCATTTAATTTATTTACTAAAATTTTATGGGGATCGTTTAGTGATGAAGCTAAGAAAGGATTTTATCTAAGTCAAGCATGTTGGTATGCAGAAAGGACAGGAATAGAAATAAAGTGAATATATTTAATAAAAACAAAAGATATAAAATTCTCTCAATCAAAGAGAAGAAGACAAAAGAAGAAAAGTTCTATGAGTCGTATATGGGGTATGTATTGTCAGCAGAGCTAAACACGCTTCAAGATGGCGAATATCACTTACAGCTTTTTCGAACAGGTGAAGATGGCGCATATCCATCAGAGTATGGTTTACTGACAAGTAAAATTTCAAATCCAGAATGCGACATAAAATTCGATACGACCAATAAACTTGTTTATGTTGAAACAGCAAACAGTATTTATGTTTTAAAGGAGCTTAGCGATGAAGATATACCTAGACTTTGATGAAACTATAACTAATTCGATAGAAGCCGTACTGTCGATATTAAACCCAAAATATGGAACAACGTACTCACCAGAAGAGGTTAAGAAGTGGAATTTTGATGATGTGTTCCCAGATATAAAACCAGATGAAATAGAATCATGTTTTGAGTCAGATATATTTTGGAAGAATCTTACTTTTAAAGAATACGCACAAGAAGTTATTGAAAAGCTTCTTGATAGGAATTACGAACTTACAATAGTCACAAAAGGTACTTTCAATAATCTTATTAAAAAAGTGTGTTGGATTAATAAGTACTTTAGCAATAGAATCAATATAATTACACTCGAACCAAATGAATCAAAAGGTAAAATTGATATGAGCGATGGGATACTTATAGATGATAACCAATTCTATCTTAGAGAATCAAACGCAAAATATAAGGTTCTTTTTGAAAATTATAAGGATTGTGAATGGAATAATACGTGGGACTCATATGTAGTTCATAACTGGTTAGAAGCTGCTTCTGCTATTGGAGTATTAAATGGATGGGAGAGTCGGAAATGAATGAGATAGAAAATAAAATGCCATGCGAAAACACAGAGGGATTTGTTATAGATAATGCAGAAAAAGCAGAATGGGCATTAAAAAAGATACGAGATGAACGTGAAAGTCGTGTCCGCGCGCATGGCTGGCGCTCAAGCGGGTACATGGCTGTAGTAACATAGCCCCTGTCCGCGGGCGTGCCCGCGTTATTGTGAGAAAGGAGCCCCTGTGGCTGTTAACGAAGAGCTGCTTAAGAAGGTTCTTGAAGAGATTCGCCCCAACCTGCAGGCCGATGGCGGCGATATGGAGTATGTGGGCGTCGACGACGAGGGCGTCGTCAAGCTGGAGCTGCAGGGCGCCTGCGCCGGCTGCCCCATGAGCTCGCTGACCCTGTCCATGGGTATCGAGCGCATCCTGAAGGAGCATGTGCCCGGCGTTACCCGCGTCGAGCAGGTCAATGCTTCCGGCGAGACCGACGACCTGTACGACGAGTACGCGCCGTTCTAAGATGCGAAAGCTGCGGACGGCAAACTCCGCATAGACGTTACGCCCAAATATGCGGCTGCGAGCGAAAGGCCCGCGGCCGCATTTGTATGTAGGGAGCAGGAGATCGACATGCTCAACGACCTCTACCATATGCTTGATCCCGTCGCGATTTCGGCGGGTCCCATCACCATCTACTGGTACGGTCTGGCCTATGTGGTCGGCGCCCTGCTCACGGCTATCATTGATAAGCAGGGCGTGGCTTATACCGATATTGAAGGAGATTTGGTAACGAGCATCGTGAATGGTAAGGATTGTGTGTTTACTTGCTATCAGGATTTGAAAGACCTGGGCGATGGACATACGATTCCGAACTGTTGCCTCTGTGCCTTGGAGCGTGCTTATCGTGAAGGCAAGTCGAAGTTCAAGAAGCCTATCTCATGTGCCTTGTATCCGATCCGTGCCAAGGATTTCGGAAACGAGGTGTATGGCATCAATTATAACAAGTGGCGCATCTGCAAGGATGCCATCAAGAAGGGTGAGGAGTTGAATCTTCCGGTTTATAAGTTCCTGGAAGGTCCGCTGATAGAGAAATTCGGCAAGGAATGGTATGATGAGCTTTGCGAAGTAGCAGAACAGCTGCTTGCCGACTTGGAAGATTAATAAAAAAAGAGATTTCGAAAAGCTTCTGGGCTTATTCCGAAATCTCTAATCCTTCGATATGAACAATATCGCTTATTTTGAATCTTCCGTTCCAGTTGAGCGTATAGATTCTCTGATTCTGAAACTTGAAGCGGAAGAAGGCTTGTTCATCCAATTCTCCGTTGCAGGTGTATTGGTAGCCATTGATGTGCAGCTTGGTACCCCGGTGGGCATCTCGTAGGGTAAGGCGGATAGTTCCGTGGAAGGGACGTCCGAAATCGATGTTGTAATTACCCAAGGAATCGGTGAACGTGCATACGGGTTCTAATATATTATATAAGGTATTCTCAGCCTTGATAACCTTGTAGTCTTTATACTCCTTGTAATTTTTGCTTTCATCCAGTTCCATGTTGCCGGTGGGGTGAACCCAGCCGTAAGGTCTGTATTCCTCTGATTTCCATGCCAGCATGTTGTGTTTGCCATCAAAGCGTTCGATGATTCCATGGCTGCAATCTCTCAATTGTCGGCAGAACCATTTTTCATCTGCCTTATGATAGAAAGAGGTGGTGTCCCGATTCCATCCGTAAAACTCCAATGAAAGCTGTTTACCGTAGCTGGGTCTGCCTTCTGGCGAATACCACACGGCAATTACGTTCTCGCCATTTCGCAGATATTTCGTGATGTCGAAGGTACGGTTGAGCAGGGCATCGGCTTTAATGCCATCAAACTTCAGGCTTCGGGTCACGTTCCTCTCGTTCACATAGAGGCGGTAGCTGCCTGTGCTGGCAATGCTAAGTGATGCCTGCAAGGGGCGCCCCTCCATGAGATAACTCTGTCGGAAAAGTACTTCGGCAGAGTCGCTGGGAAGGGGATACGAAATCCAATGGGTACCGAAATCCTGTGCAGAGGAACTCAGTACCCAGAGTATTGAAAAGATGAGAGTTGCTAAATATCTCATTGCTTTATATTTTTCTTTTACTCTAATTTTAAAAACCGTTATGATTCTTGTTATTTGATAATCTTTGTTTCTCCAGCCTTGAAGGAGAGTACTTTCTGCTTACCGTTGTAGTTGACGGTCAGATTTCCCTCGTTCTTGCTGCTGATGCTGGCGCGGGTCAACTTGCCATTATTCCAGGCAAACGAAACGCCATAGTTACCACGGGCCTTCAGACCTTTCATCTCGCCTGTCTTCCATTCCTGCGGAAGGGCAGGGAGCAAGTTCATCGTCTCTCCATCGCATTGCATCAGCATCTCGCATACACCTGCTGTGCCTCCGAAGTTGCCATCTATCTGGAAAGGTGGATGGGCATCAAAGAGGTTAGGGTAGGTGCCACCGCTGCGGTGCTTGCTGTCCTTGTAAACTTCTGGGCTTACGTAGGTGAGCAGCTTGCGGTATATCTGGTAAGCTTTGTCGGCACGATGCAGACGAGCCCAGAGGTTGATTCTCCAGCCTGTACTCCAGCCTGTGGAGTTATCGCCTTTTATTTCCAGAGTCTTGGTTGCGGCAGCAGCAAGTTCCGGAGTCTTATCTACCGAAATCTGACGGAACGGATAGAGCCCCAGCAGATGCGACTGATGACGGTGGTGCCAATCCTGATCATCCCAATCGTGATACCACTCCATCAGGTTGCCTCGCTTACCGATGTGGTAAGGGCGCAGGCGGCTGAGGGCAGCTTGCAACTGCTGCTGATAATCGTTATCGATGTCCAGAACTTTTGCTCCCTTGATGGTGTTCTTGAATAGCTCGCGGATGATGGCGAGGTCGGCAGTTCCACCATAGAAACTGCTGCCACGGTAGCCCTTGTCGGTGATGTAATCTGCCTCTGGCGATGTACAAGGGGCTGTAATCAGTTCGTTTGGATTGTGTGGATTCGGGATGAGCCACTCTAGCAGGAAGTCGGCAGCGCCCTTCATCAAAGGATAGGCTGTTTTGCGAAGATATTCGGTATCGCGGGTATAGTCATAGTGATCCCAAAGGGTTTCTACAAGCCAGGCTCCACCCATAGCCCAGTTGCTCCATTGCGGACTTTCGTTTCCGGTTCCTACAGGATTGGTCATTGCCCAGGCATCAGTGTTGTGTCCAGCGCACCATCCCTTATCGATACCATAGAAGTGCTGGGCATTGTGGCGACCTGTCACAGCCATACTCTCTACCAATCCGTCTACTGGGGCTACCAGTTCTGAGAGGTTCGCAACTTCTGCCGGCCAGTAATTTTCTTCCAGATTGATGTTGATGGTATAGTTGCCGCGCCATGGCGAACGGAGGGCTGGTGCCCAGAGTCCCTGCAGGTTGGCAGGCACTCCCTTGGTTCTACTGCTGCTGATGAGCAGGTATCTGCCATACTGGAAATAGAGCTGTTCCAGATAAGGGTTGTTCTCGTGGTTGTCGCTGTAAGCAAGTAACTGCTTGTCGGTTGGACGGAGGAAATCAAACTTGGCACCTTTCAGGTTCAAACTTACTCTGTCAAAGAGTTTCTTGTAGTCTGCGATGTGTCGCTGTTTGAATTCTTCGTATGTGAAGTTGGCAAGATGCCAGGCTTCATCGGTTACGTTCTCGATGTATGGAGCACCTTCCTTCACGGGGTGTTTATCGAATCCGTTGTAGCTCGTTTCGTTGATGAGATAGATGACAGCCTCGCTCACATCTTTCAGATGAAGAACCGAATCGCTTGCCCATACTTTTCCATCTGTATTCTTTACCTGAAGTATGGCACAATAATGTGTGCTGTTGGCTTCATCGCCGAGAACATGTCCCGTCATGGTGAGCTGTCCTCTGGATGCTTTCACCTGATGGGGGATGAGAGAGGTGAGTGAGATGTCGCTATTGATGGCTCTCTTTTGGGAAGCACTCAGCCTGATGGCAATCATCTTATCGGGATGGGATGCAAAATATTCTTTGGTGTATCGGATACCATTGCGCTTATACAATACGGTAGCCAGGGAATTGTCGAGGCTCAGTTCGCGGTAATAGTCTGTGAACTCGCCCTGGTTGCAGTCCTTGATGTTGATCATTCCCAATGGCTGATAGAATTCCGAGTTGTGACCTTGCACATAGTGCTGCAGTGAATCGGCAGTTTTGTAATCCTCTTTGAATAAAGCCTCTCTGATTTTTGGAATCCATTTGTAGGCTTCGCCACCTTCGTTGGGATTTACGGGTACGCCCGTCCAGAGGGTGATGTCGTTGAGCTGGATAGAGTCATTGTTTGCTCCACCATAAATCAGCGCACCCAGTTTGCCATTACCTAGTGGCAGTGACTCTTCGAAGGCGTATGCAGGCTTGTTGTACCACAACTTGTTAGGTTGCTGTCCTTTATTTACAGTTGCCGCCTGGCTGTTCCAAATACTTGAGGCTGCTAATGCAATCGTAAAAAATATATGCTTCATAAAGATGGTATTGTTGGTTTTTAAAATGCGATGCTCGGAATATGATGCTCAGAAGTGATGCCCATTGGATGAGACTATCTAAAAAAGGGGGAAGACTCTTGCTGAGTCTGCCCCCAATATGTTCTTGTAAACTTAAGCGTCAATATTGGCGTAAGTAGCGTTTTGCTCGATGAACTCGCGGCGTGGTTCCACATCATCACCCATCAGCATAGAGAATATCTCATCAGCCTGGGCTGCATTCTCGATGGTAACCTGCTTGAGTAAGCGTGTAGATGGGTCCATTGTGGTTTCCCAAAGTTGCTCCGGGTTCATCTCACCCAAACCTTTGTATCGCTGGGTGTGGATATTCTTGTCTTCTGTGCCCTCGCCATACTTGTCGATGAAAGCCTGGCGCTGCTGTTCTGTAT
>OQVT01001915.1_pt1 | contig 13384 bp, 14 predicted proteins | sample 1691561 | NCBI WGS metagenome assembly OQVT01 (sample SAMN03418260, study PRJEB22391) | human gut metagenome | biome: human-gut; feature: organic feature; material: feces | host: Homo sapiens | place: Tanzania | collected 2013-01 | reverse complement strand
GGCGTCGCCGTCGCGCTTGCTGTATGGCTTGCCCTGTGCATTGATGATCATCGGCAGATGCGCATACCTGGGCACCGGGGCGCCAAGCGCATGGAAGAGGAAAATGTGCTTGAAGGTGTTCTCGACATGGTCGTCGCCGCGGATGATGTGGGTCACCCCCTGGGTGATGTCGTCGATGACATTGGCCAGGTGGAAGACCGGCGAGCCGTCGCTGCGCACAATCACCATGTCCTTCATCGCATCCAGCGGCTTGCTCATGCGGCCCTTGACAATGTCGTCGTATGATACAACCCGGCGCATGTAGGTGATCTTGCGCGCCTGCGGGAAGACGAACTGCGCCCCCTGGCTGAGCACCTCGTCAAGGTGGTCGGCAAGGGCGAAAAGCAGCTGCCCGCCCTCGTCATATGCCTTCAGGTCAAGGAAGCCGGCCAGGGTAGCGCCGCCGGGCGCAGGGCGGTGTCCTCCTGCGGGCGGGGTGCGCCATAGTACAAATCGAACCACTCGCGCACCGCCGCGCGCATTTTGGGCGTTGTGACATCATTTTTGCCGAAAGCTTGCTCTAAAAAGTTTTCCACAGAATCTCCTCTCACTGTTGTTAGCTGCCCCGGCGCCGCCAGATGCACTCCACCGCATAGCGCACGGCGTCAATGTGGTGGTTGTTCACGTCGGGGTAGCCGGGCAGCACCTCGCCGGTGCGGGGGTCGCGCTCGTACTCGTATACTACGATGCGGCGCGCCGCACGCTGGTGATTTTTGACGAGCTGACCGCCGCCGTATTCGTGGCGGTAGGCGTCGGGGTTGACGGCTTTCAGATGCTCGGCATCCGCCCAAAAGCGCTCGCCCAGCCACGCGCGGGGCAGGTCGCGGTAGGTCGAATGATGCACCAGCTTGCCGTCGCGCGGCTGCAGGGCGTAGCGATTTGCCCAGCTGCGCGCCATGGCGGGCGGGTTAAAGCTCTTAAAGGTCAGGCTGTATCCCCCGCCGCGCAGCAGGCTTTGCTCGACATTGCGCACCTCCTCGGCACCGTCGAACTGGTCAAGCTCCTCGAACCAACAAAGCCCCACCGCCCCAAAGGGCAGCTTTAAGCTTTTGAGCTTGCCCGCGTCGTCCAGACCGAAGAACAAAATTTTCTGCCCGGTGGGCAGGTAGGTACATTCCATCGGGCTGACGGTGCAGCGGAAATACGCCGCACAGCCCAGCGTCTGGATCGCCCACAGGATCTGGTTGTACACGCTGTTGCGCAGCGTGCCTGCCACCTTGCGCAGCACCACGGCGTGGCAATCCGGCGTGCGCAGCAGGCGGTAGACCAGCTCCAGCGAAACATAGCTGCTTTTGCCGGAGCCGCGCCCGCCCTTGGCGACGACCTCCTGCACGGTGCCGGCGCTGATGGCGCGGTGTACCGGCCAGAACACGGCGGGTATGATTTGCTTTAAGCGTACCTGCATTTCGGCGTTCCCCCTTATTCTTCGTCCACAATGATCACCCCCTCGTCACAGGCTTTTTCGCCCAGACCCAGATGCTTGTACAGCATTTCCAGCGCGCGCAGCTTGTCCGCGGTTTTCACCGGGGGCGCCGCTTCCGCTGCCGGGTCGGCAAAGGCGATCTCAGCCAGCTCTGCCAGAACGTGTTCCGGCGTCAGGTCGCACACAAAGGCATCACTCTCCTTTTGGGTTGGCAATCAAAAACCGCGGGGGAGTTTTGTATCTCCCTCGCGGTTTTCGATGCTATCATTTTACTACTTTAGGTTGTATTTTACAATGAAGAAATGCTGAAATTTTGCTGAAATTCTACTGAAGAAAAGCTGAAATCTTACTGAAATCTAGTGTACATTTTCCGGTTCCAGCTTTTGCAGCCCCATGCGGTGCAGCTGGTAGACGCGGCGTTCGACCAGCCCCATCTCGTCGGCGATCTCGGCCAGCACGCTGGCGGGCAGTGCGGCCGGGCCTGCTGAGAAGTTGTGCACACGTGCCATCTTCTAGGTCCCCCTCATAAGTCGTTTGAACGTTCGGGATACTTTAGCACAGTGGAGCGTCAGGCGCGACCGCATCACAGCAAAACTCGAGTGCGCCGCTATGATTTACAGGGTTGTTACATGGGGGAGGGGGCTACTCGAGTACCTTAAATCTGTTCAAGGGATTTTTGCGGTGGTCCTCGATTGCAAGCACGTTGATGCGTCGATGCTCAACGTCTACGTGATAGTACACGCCATAATGCGCGCAAAAGAATACCCTGCAGGCAATGGGCGGAAAGGCTGCCTGGTAGTAGGGGTCATACTCTTCGCCAAAATACGGATGCTCGGCTAGAAAGTCGATGAGATTGCCGATTCTGGTATAGACCCGCTCTGAAGGGATTTCAGCATAGGCATAGAGCGCCTCGTCGGTCATGACAACGTCAAAAGGCTCATCAAGCTCGTCGAGCTCTGAGTAGAACTCGACGTCTGCGTTATCTAATTTCATGACGGGCTGCCCTGATTCGATCCGCGTCTGCCTTGGCTTGTTTCCAGGGTCGCACGCGACCATTCACTAAATCGTCGTAGCCTCGCGTGATGGCTCGCTGGATGCGGTCTTCGCGTTCTTGAATGGCGGATAGCGCGCGCGTCTGTTCGTCATAGGCTTCGGCATCCATGACGACAAGTGACGCCGATCCGTTTTTGGTCAGGTAGACGGGCTCTTTGGTTTGATGACAGCTGTCTGCAATGGAGCTAAAGTTTCGTTGCAGATCGGAAATGGGCTTTACGACAGGCATATGAAACTCCTTACATAGAATCATATGTATAACTCTATGATTATTATAGCGGAGGATGGGGGTTCCAACGTGAAGGTGACGCGATGTCGATACGTGCCTGCGTTCATAGCGCGTTTTTGCTCGAAGGATTAAGTATGGCTATCCGGTAAGGCGTGTCGCTTTATGGTTTTCAGCCCATCCATTAAGTCCGCCGTCTCCACGGCTCCAGAAACCGCAATAAACTAGATCCTCTTTTCGCCGTTCACAGAATATTTTTACCGTTCAGGGAGTTTTCGCAGCTAAAATGTTGCGCAACAAAATGTTGCTCAATGTATGCGAGGCGTTTTGTCGTATGAATCAAATGTGTCTATTTGATTCATCGAGAGGCTGGACGACATGAGCATTCCCACCACCTATCGCGGTTCTATAACACGCGAGCAGTGGCTTGTTAATGAGACGCGTGTCGTTGCGCGCCTCATGGCTGACGAAGCCCTTTCAGATTCAAAAGAGATTATCGAAAAGGTTACCGCCCAAAATCTTTTTCAATATCCTACCGAGCGTGAACAAAAGTCTATTGCCCGCGCTTGCTGCCGCCGGCTGCTGGCCCTTAGCGGAGACGAAGATGTGCGCACGAGTCTGATTAATCTTGCTGCGCATGGGTCGCTCGAACAGCTTACGCAGGTCAACCTGTATGCAATGATGTGCGACAACCGAGTTGTCTGGGACTTTATGACGTGCGTTATCGCACCCAAGTTCAGCCTATTTGATCTCTTGCTTCGCAAATCGGAAATCATTACGTTTATCGAAGGTCTTCGCGCGCAGGACGATCGCGTCGCAACGTGGTCGGATGCTACGTGCAATAAGGTTCGCCAAGTCCTCGTCAACTGTATAGAGGGCGCCGGATTGTATAACCGCAAAACCGAAGCCCTTCGTCCGCCATTGCTCGATTTTGAGCTCGAGCGTTGCATCCGAGCCAACGACGATGCGGCGGTTCTGCCTGCCTTTGGCATAACGGAATAGGGGTGCGAAATGACAGCAACTGAGTTGCCCTCAATCGACATGAGTTTTGAGCTCATCCGTTCTAAATTCCACGACCCCGAGTTTTTGAATTGTCGGGGCTTGGGCGGCGAGGTTCCACTCTATATCTATCCATATGCAGCTAGGCAAGAGGACCAGGTACGTGCTCTGACTCAGCAGCTCGTGGATGATAGCGCACACGAGCGCCAGACAAAAAACGACGCCCCTAACATTGTCTCGTTTGACCTATGGAGCGTGTTTATCGGCATTTGCGACAAACGCGGCATCTTAGAAAAGATGAGCGCCCTCGAGGAAAAACGCGGCAGCGATCACTTCTTGCAGCGTATGCAGAGCCGAGTGGGACCCGAGAAGTACCTCGAGTTCATTTACGACAGTTTTATCGAAAGATACGGCGAGCCGAAACGCGGACGCGATGTCCTGATTATCACGGGCGTTGGCAAGATCTACCCGTTCATGCGTGCCCACATCATTCTCGAGTCAATTCAGCCGGTTTTTTCCGACATTCCCGTCATTTTGTTTTACCCCGGCTTCTATGACGGGCAGCAGTTAAAGCTGTTTGGCACGATTGCCGACGGCAACTACTATCGCGCGTTTAACCAGCTCTAAAAACGTTTCCGGTCATCGAAAGGCATTCCCATGAAGATCAAAGATATGTTTGAGCACGATATCGACCGAAACATTAACGGTGTTATTAAGGTCGATCAGGAGGATGACGGCAGTGTCAGGCAAGAGCTGAACGAATACGTTGTGACCGACGAGCTTCGCCGACATTTCAAGACGCTTTTTGATGCATATGATCGCGCCCTTGATGATCCGACGGACAAAGTTGGCGTGTGGATTAGCGGCTCGTTTGGCTCGGGTAAATCCCACTTCCTTAAGATGCTTAGCTATCTGTTCACGAATCGCGAGGCGGCAGGCAAAACTGCGATTGAGTATATTGCCCCGCGTTTTGAAGATACCGAACTTGCCGCCAAAGCGAAGCGCGCGGCAGGCGTGACGACCGACGCTATCCTCTTTAACATGGGTATCAAGAGCCCGCTCAATAAAGATGGCAGCGCGGTTGCGCGCATTTTTGCCAAGATGTATTACGAGAGCCGCGGGTTCTATGGTGCGGACTTTAAGCTCGCGCGCCTGGAACGTCGCATTGATGACGATGGTAAAACTCAGGAATTCCGCGCCGCATTCGAAGAGATCAATGGCAGCCCCTGGGTCGATGGCCGCGAGGACTACGACTTTAACTCCGACGACGTTATCGAGGCACTCAGTCGCACGGGCGTCATGAGCGAGGACGAGGCGGAGCGCTGGTACGAAAAATCGGAAAGTAACGATTTTTCAATCGACCAGCTTGCCGACGATATCGCTAAATACACAAAGCGCCGCGAGCAAGAATGCGGCGGCTCATATCGCATGATTTTTATGGCCGATGAGATGAGCCAGTTTATCGCGAGCGATACCGAGCTTATGCTGAATTTGCAGAGCATTGTCGAGGCGCTGGGCACCAAGTGCGGCGGTCGCGTATGGGTCATGGTCACCGGACAGCAGGCGATTGATCAAATTACCAAGGTTAAGGGCAGCGACTTCTCCAAGATTCAGGATCGCTTTAATACGCGCTTGTCGTTGAGCAGCTCGTGCGCCGATGAAGTTATTCGTCGCCGCATTTTGGCGAAAAATCAGGACGCGAACGATTTGCTGAAAGCTGAATATCAGGAGCGCTCGGCAGTCCTTAACAACTTGTACAGCTTTAAGGATGCGGCAGCCGATTTGATTGGCTACGAGAGCGCCGAGGACTTCGCCAGCACGTATCCGTTTGCTGATTACCAGTTTAAGCTCATTCAGAAAATCATGGATGAGCTGCGCAATCACGGTGCGTCCGGAAAAAACAGCTCAAGTGCCGAGCGTTCCATGCTGAGCGGCTTTCAAGACTCCGCTCGATGCATAGAGGACAAGGACCAGAACGCGCTGGTTCCGCTTTGGCGTTTCTACAATACGATCTCGACGTCGCTCGAGGACTATCATCGTCGTGTAGTTCTTCGAGCGGCGGATGCCGCCCAAAAGGGGCAGGGTCTTGAGGAATGCGACATTCCGGTACTCAAGTTGCTTTTCTTGATCTTGTATGTCGATAAGGACATGCCAGCTAATGTTGAAAATCTGATTACCCTTATGACCGACGATGTCCGCACCGACCGTATCGACCTTCGCGAGCAGATTACACAGTCCCTAGAACGCTTGGTACGCCAAAACTATGTGGCGCGCAATGGCGAAACGTATAAGTACCTGACTGATGAAGAGCGGGAGATTGCCCAGCAGATTTCGCGTGTGCAGCCGGACGCCGCCAAGATTACGTCCAAGGCTGCGCAGATCATGTTTAGGCAGGTCTTCGAGAACGCTAAGGTGATGGTCGGCAAAAACGTCTTTGACGTCGAGGAGTATCTGGACGATGCCCGTTTTAACGGCGTGTCGGGATTAACGCTACGTGTTATTTCCGGAGTGGACGGATCTCTGATCCCATCGCGCGAGGATTTGCTCCTGAGCTCTAGCAGGGGCGAGGCAATCGTAGTGCTCGATTCCCAACAAGATTACTACGATTGCCTGTATCAGTCGGCGTGCATCGAGCAATACCTCAATAGCCGTCAGGCAGATAACCGCAGCGAAGTAGTAGCTTCGATCTTGCTTGGCAAACAGCAGGAGCGCTCCGCATTGGATAAGCGTGCTGAGGAGCTTATGCGACAGGCAGTGCTGCATGGAACGTTTTATGTCTACGGCAGTGAGTATTCGCCGGTCAAATCGGCGTCTGCCAAGAATATGATCGAGGACTGCGTGCGCCAGCTTGTCTCTGTTACGTACAGCAAGCTGCCTCTTATCGATAAAAACTACGACGATGATGTGCAGATCAAGCAAATTCTAACTGCTTATACTCCGGCAATGAATGGGCAAGAGCCTAACGCCGGGGCAATCGAGGCGGTTATGCGTTTGCTGGAAGCTCGCGCCGCCCAACATATGCAGGTAACAATGAATGATCTGCTCGAGACGTATCATGCGAAGCCTTACGGTTGGGCGGAGATTGATATTGCCGCCGTGGTTGCAACGCTGCTGGCGCAAAAGCGCGCTCGCCTGCTTTGTGCGGGACAAGCGATAGATCTTAAGGATTCCAAGATCCTTGATTATTTGCGTAAGGCCACAAAGGCGCGACAGGCTGTTGTCGAGGCACGCCAGCAGCTATCCCGTGCGGCCATTTCTAATGCAAGGAAAGCCGTGGAAGCATTGAGCGGCAATCATACTCTTCCGCTCGAAGAGGATAGTCTTGCCGACGCTTGCCGCGAGGAGCTTGAAAAGCGCCGTAATAGTTTGGCGAGCCTTCTTTCGGTCGAGTATCTACGCAACTCCAATTACCCGGGCTATAAAGAGGTTCTGAGCGCAAAGAGCCTTATCGAAGGCTTATTGCAGAGCGGCCGCGATGCCGTCGACCTAATAATGGCGATCGCTGGAAAAGAGAAAGAGCTGCAAGATGCGGCTGAAGATCTCGAGGATATTGACGAGTTTTTTAGCAGCAAAGTGGCTGTGTTCGACAGCGCTTGCGAGATATTCAAACGTCTGGAAAACGAGCGCGATTACTTTGAAGGCGATTCGGAAACGCTGGATGCGCTTTCCGTCATCAAGGAAGCGGTTGAGCGGCCGAGCTTGAGCCTCCGGTTCCAAAAACTTTCCGAGGCAAACCTTAAGGTAAGGTCTGCCTATAAGGAGCTTCTGGACCAAAAGCGTACGGACATGCTCAATTCGGTTGAGGAGTGCTTTAGGGATATTGAGGCGTATGCCCAAAACAAGGGTGTCACTCTGGCGCGCATTGGAGAAGCGCATAGCGCGAGGAAAAATGAGGTGCATGATGCAGCGACGTTGACCGCGCTGGATGCAGTGCCCGTTAGGCTTGATCGTGCTCAGACAGCGCTGTACAAAAGCATCGATGATGCCTATGAAGAGAAGAACCGTCCTAAGCCGGCGAATACGAGCGTGACGGTTACAACTAATCATTCAGGAGCCGCAGCGCCCGGTCTGTCGAATAAGCCTCAGCCCGCACCGGTACCCAAGCGACGCGTTAAGTCGGTAAGCCGTAGCAGAGTCTTTAGACCACTGGAGCTGAGCTCGCAACAGCAGATCGATGAGTACTTGGAGGCCGCTCGCAAAGAGCTGCTGCGAAGCCTTGAGGGCAATGACGCCATCCGTTTGGGCTAAGGGAGAAGCATGGATACGAAAGAGCTCGAAAAGTTTTGCCCTTGGGCACGCATCCGTTTAATTGACGAGGTGCGTCAGCGTTGCTATGCCTACGGGCTCGACGATGCGGGGCGTGAAGAATTCGATCGCGACGCAACCATCGTTAAAGGTGCGGTGCTCTCTGCGCTCGAGCGCTCGCAGCGTTCGGAGTTGTATCGCCGCATAGAGCATGACGGCTATGCACGCTTTTGCGAGGAAATGGCTTATACCTGGTTCAACCGCTTCGCTGCAATACGATATATGGAAGTGCGAGGATATCTGCCATGCGGCGTGCGCATGCTCAGTTCATATTGCGAAACCTCGGAGTACGACGTTTTTTCGCCAGACTGCTTGCGTATGCCGACGGAGCTTGATCTGCCAGGCTTAGAGCGCGATCGCGTGTTTGACCTTGTCGCCGCGGCAGATGATGAGGCGCTGTTCCGCCTTATTTTGGTGGCTCAGATGAACGAGCTCGCCGAGTGCCTGCCCGCCATCTTTGGGCGCGTGGGCACGTCGGATGCGTTGCTGCTTCCGACAAGGCTTTTGGATCGCGGCGAAGAAGGCGTGCTGTGCGCTCTAGTCGAACGGATCGAGCGTGGCGCATGGGAAAACGTCGAGTCCCTGGGCTGGATGTATCAGTTCTACAATTCCGAGGTCAAAGACGCGTTCTTTAAATCTAAGGCCAAAGAGACCCCGGACACCATCGGCCCTGCCACACAGCTGTTTACGCCCAACTGGATCGTACGCTACATGGTTCAGAACTCCTTGGGGCGGTTGTGGATGCTGAACAACCCGGAAAGCCCCCTGCGTGACGAAATGGAGTGTTACATCGAGCCCGATGCGGAGCACGAGGACTTCATTAAAATCGAGGGCCCCGAGGATATTTCGCTGTGCGACCCGGCCTGTGGTTCGGGCCATATCCTCGTCTATGCATTTGAGCTTTTGGCAAAGATGTATTTAGAGCGCGAATACCGTATACGCGATATCCCTGGGCTCATTCTGTCCAAGAACCTTCATGGTATGGAAATTGACTCCCGCGCCGCCCAGATTGCAGGGTTAGCACTGGCTATGTGTGCGCGAGAGATGGATAGGCGCTTCTTTAGACGTGGAATTCAGGCGGATATTGCCGTGCTCAAGCCCGTTATGCTGGAGGAGGGCGACATTCCGCAGGGCGCCGCGCTTGCCAAGAAGAAGGATCTCATCGATGCTCTGGCACATTTGGATGAGGTGGGCTCGCTGCTTGCGCCGAGTGAGGACGACCTTGCCGCACTGCGCGAGGCGATTGAGCTTACCGGAGCAGACGGACTGTTCGACGGAAACTCAAAGAATAAGTTGGAATGCGCCCTTAAGACCTGTGAGATTCTCGCTCGCCGTCACGACTGCGTAGTTGCTAATCCGCCCTACATGGGTAGCTCGAGCTTTGGCCCGTTCATGTCTAAGTGGGTCAAACAGAACTACCCCGACGTGAAGAGCGATCTGTTCTCCAGCTTTGTCGTTCGCATGTTTAATCTTGCTAAAGATCATGGTGAGTGTGGCGTCATGTCGCCGTTCGTTTGGATGTTCATCGGAAGCTACGAGAAGCTCCGAAACGAGATGATCGATAACAGGACGCTGACCTCACTCGTCCAGCTCGAGTACTCGGGCTTCGCCGGCGCGACTGTGCCCATCTGCACCTATACGTTCCACAATTCATTCATCAAGGGCTATAAGGGCGGCTATGTGCGCCTTTCGGATTTCGTTGGCGCTGCCGTCCAGGCCCCCAAGGCCCTTGAGGCGATCGGCAACCCCGACTGCGGCTGGTTCTACCGCCGCAACGCCTCCACCTTCCACCAAATCCCCGGCTCCCCCATCGCCTATTGGGCCAGCGATGCGGTTTGCAGGGCATTTATAGATTGCAAACCATTGCGTGAATATGCACTGCCAAGACAGGGGCTTGCGACTGGAGATAACGAAACTTTTCTTCGTTTGTGGTGGGAGCCCGGACTTAGTTTCATTGGATTTGGTTGTGCAACACGAGAAGAAGCATCCAATTCGAGAAGAAAGTGGTTTCCGTGCAATAAGGGCGGGGCATTTCGCAAGTGGTACGGAAACAACGTCTATTTGGTTGATTGGTTGGATGACGGCGCGGCCTTGCGGTCGTTTGTCGATGAAAAAGGAAAACTCCGATCGCGCCCCCAAAATATGGAGTTCTATTTTAGGGAAGGCCTGACTTGGAGCGCCATTTCCAGCTCCGATCTATCAATGCGCTTTAGCCCTGCCGGTGCGATTTCTGAGACAAAGGGAGCAATGGCTTTTGCGGAATCGAGGACTGTGGCTATGGAGTGCTTAGCACTTACAAATACCTCGCTAGTCAATAGTGTAATGGGCATTTTATCACCCACTCTTGATTACCACGAGGGCCCGATGGGGAATCTGCCGGTAACCCTCCCCGATGAGAGCTTTGGCGTTGAGGACCTTTCTACTAATTGCATCTCTCTTTCGCGAGCCGATTGGGATTCGCTTGAAACCTCCTGGGATTTCAAGCGCAACCCGTTGTTATAGGAGAATAGTCATGGCCGATTCAGAAAGGAAACCTTTGCCTAAGGCTTCTGAGCTTATCGTTATTCAGCGAGATAGCTTTCCGATACTCGACTCATATCCAATAGAAGCGCTAACAGACAGCACGTATACGCGACTTGAAAAACTTGCCAGCTGGTTCGTACTTAGAGCGCCGCTTACGGAGCTGACGCGCCTGGCCAATCCGTCCTTACTTGATTTATTCGAGAGCGGTCAGAATCCTTCGAAAGGATCTCGATCCGCCAATAAGTCGTCGTTTGACTCGGACTTTCTGTCTCCATTTGGCTTGGACTGCACGAAATTTGAGTTTGTCTATTCAAGAAAAATGGTCAAGCCACAAATGGATGATTTAGGCCTATTGAGTAACTCTTCTTCCGCTTTCGAGGATATGACGGAGAGATGCGTTTGCTTTGTCGGAAAGAATGACAGCGGAAAGGAGGACTCCTGCGCTGCGAGTTTCTGCAGGCATATCCGCAACTCTATCGCCCATGGACGAATTGCAATTATCGAGAATAACGGCGAACCCACAATTTTCTTCGAGGATGGTGCGCAGCCCAGGGATATTGACTACGGGGATAGCAAACCGGCGGGGCAGAAACTCGAAATACGGTTCCGTGCCGTAATTAAGCTATCGACAATCGAAGGGATGTATCGGCTACTCGCAGATTCGAAGGCAAGGCTGTAAATAGGGTTGAAGGTACCGTCAGCAGAAACCGCTCCCCCCTCGAATCTCCCTGAAAACTATTCGTAGGTCCACAGTTTTGCCGCTCCTGCTATTAGCGTAATCCTCACGACCCTCATCTACCTACCGGTCGCTTCTCCTCTGGGCTGGTTTGGAAGATACCGGTCGTGACAAAGACGCGCTTGCACTTCATGCAAAACTCTGGCCGACAAGTCAAAAGACAGGAGCCACAATGGCAGCTCTTATCGCCGATAAATACGAGGCCCACAAGGCCGAGGTAAACGCCCGCTTCGAGCAGCTTCGCGCGAACGAGGAGGAGCTCAACCGCATCTTTGCGCGCATCTACAACATGGAGGGCGAGGTGCCCATCGAGGTTGAGGACAAGTACGTCTCGGTGGCGCGCATCTTCGATACGGCGGAGGAGATTCCGAATTGAACAAGGCATGAACGGGGGACGAGACAGGCGAGACATGAACGGGGGACGTACCCCTGTTCGCGGCAGTTTTGGTTAGATGAGAAGGGGTGGCCCTGTGGGAGAAACAATCGACGCCTCGAAGCATAGCGTGCTCGGCGGGGGTGCCCGTTATCGGCAGTCGCTTTTAGATGGTGTTGCCGCCGCTGGAAACCGCACTCGCGGCGAATCTCTTCGAGAGCGGTCCTCGCGTCAACATAATCGCCTCGCTGAGCCTCTTCCCACCCGAGAAGAATCTCGCGCTTCTGCTCTTCTGAGAGCTCCTTGCGTTCTTCTTGCTCAGCTGAGCATCGCTCGGCAGAAGAGCCTTCATTCTGGAAGTCATGAGCAGAACGGATTTCCTCGAGAGCCTGGATGGCATCCATCCCTTCGTCATGGAGTGACTCTTCATAAGCTTCAAGAATGGCGGTCGTTTGGGCATCCGTCAGTTTTTGATCTCGATGCGCTGCAAAAGCCACGTTCTCTCCCCTCGTCTGGATTGGATAATTGCATCCATGGGGAAGGCTCGTCGACGTTGTATACAAAAAATGCCGGGGGGATCCCCCGGCCCTTGATTGCCGCTTCTTGCGAAGCAACTGCATCTCTATTACCACGAATCGAAAAAGCTGCACATGAGGAGCGTGCCGCTCGCGTCTATTCTATAGTCAAATCGATGCTTGCGGGCCTTCTTGAGGAAGTCCTTCTTAAACGAACCTCACAAGCCAGGGAGCATGTTATCGGCGGGCATTTCGGCATGCGCCTGGAACTTGTGTGCCTTAAGCTCAACTACGCAAAACTACCTAGCAAGATGGAAGATCCTGTCGTCATTCGAAGTCTCATTCCGGCAGACAAAAGCGTCTCTCCAAATCGCTTAAAAGATCGGATCCTACGGGTTCGGCAAGATTTGCATTTCGCACAAACTGATTATCAACTGGTAATTGACACCAAGAAAAAGGGCAAGAAGCTTAGTCCTGGCCCCAAAAGCGTCTGTAAATTAGTTTGTAGACTCAAAGTCTCTCATGACGGAAACATCAAGGTTTTGGGATTCGTGCATAAAGAGAAAGACGACATAGCGATTGTTCGACTCGTCAATCTTATAGACGATTTTGTATCTGCCCATTCTGACTCTGTAGACCGTCTCTCCCACGAAATCAGAGACGGCATGGTCGACTATATGGAAGCCGGTTTTGGTTCGGAGCTTAACGATCTCAGCGCTGACGCAGTCATAGAGCTCGCTTGCAAGCTTGGGACTCTGGCACGTGTACTGGAGATAATTGGCAGTCTTCTCAAGCCGCTCCGCCGCATCGGTTGTGAATACGACTTCAAAGGCCATGGCGAGCCCGCATCTCCTCTATCGCGGTTAAAGCATCGACGACCTCGCCGCGGAGAGCCTGGTTATAGCTCTTCAGAATTGCCTTCTTCTGTTCCTCGGTCAGCTTCTCGGTCTTCTCGGGGTTTGAGACTACGGGTGCCATGGCTTCTCCCTTCAGACAATTTGGATGATTGTACCCGCATCTCAAGAGCGGTGAGGCATCCGTTCTCCGGAGCGCCAAAACACACAAGGCTTGTTCGGTTTACCACTAGTATTGGTTACAGAAAGGCGGCTTAGTCACATGGACAAGCTCATAGAAAACAAATACGAGGCCCACAAGGCCGAGGTAAACGCCCGCTTCGAGCAGCTTCGCGCGA
>OQVT01001914.1_pt1 | contig 13386 bp, 15 predicted proteins | sample 1691561 | NCBI WGS metagenome assembly OQVT01 (sample SAMN03418260, study PRJEB22391) | human gut metagenome | biome: human-gut; feature: organic feature; material: feces | host: Homo sapiens | place: Tanzania | collected 2013-01 | reverse complement strand
GACTCGTTATTATACAAGGTTAATAATTTTATCAATGTTAACTTCGGCAAATTTAGAGAATCTTATAAAACATTCTTAGAAAAAGATATATTTACGAACCCTAAAAGAATCGCAAAACTATATGGTGTAATAATAATATCAGCATTAGTTTTACTTCCTTTCATCGGACAAAACTTCTTCCCAGAAGTTGATGCCGGTCAAATAAGATTACATGTATATGCTCCACACGGAACAAGAATTGAAGAAACCGCAAGAGAATTTACAAAAATAGAAAAAACTATAAAAGAGGTAATTCCACAATCTGAACTTGATACAATCTTAGACAACATAGGTTTACCAGCAAGTATGCTTAACTTAGCATTTATGGATAACTCGTATTTAGGTGTCGGTGATGGTGAAATTCTTATTGCATTAAGCGAAAACCACAAACCTACTAAAAAATACGTTAAAGAATTAAGAAAACATTTAAATAAAGAATATCCTAATACTCAATTCTTCTTCCAAAATGCAGATATGGTAGGTAAAATCTTAAACTTTGGTTTAGCATCACCTATTGATATTAAAATTCAAGGTAAAGATTTGGCAAAGAATTACAAACTAACAACACAAATGTTAGAAGATGTTAAAAAAGTTCGTGGTGTTGCAGATGCACATATTCACCAAATAACAGATGCACCTGAAATCAGAGTAACTGTTGACAAACGACGTGCAGCAATAATGAACTTGTCACAAGAAACTATTTCAGAAAACTTGTTAACATCACTAACATCAAGTGGTATGGTTGCTCCAAACTACTGGGTTGATCCAAACAACGGTGTAAACTATGTTTTAGCACTTCAAGTACCACCATATAAAGTTGATACGGTTAAAAATGTAACAGATGTGCCTGTTTCATACAATAATCATAATCCTGTAAGGTTATCAAATGTTGCATCAGTTGCATCTGGTACTACTTGTAGTGTTGTTGACCACTATGACATTATGCCAGTATATGATATTATGTTGAACATTCAAGATAGAGATTTGGCGGGTGTATCAAATGACATCAATAAAATCGTTAAAAAATATCAAAAAATAGCACCAAGAGGTACTTTCATTGATATTTACGGACAAGCGAAATCAATGAATTATGCATTTACATCTCTAATATCAGGATTATTATTATCATTAATCCTTGTATATCTGCTAATCGTTGTAAACTTCCAATCTTGGAGAAATCCATTTATTATCATAACACCTGTGCCATTAGCATTATCAGGTATTTTATGGATGTTATATTTAACAGATACGACATTTAGTGTTCAAGCATTGATGGGTTCAATTATGGCAGTAGGTGTATCGTGTGCAAACTCTATCCTTGTTGTATCATTTGCAACAGACAAAATGAGAGAAGGATTAACTTCAACACAAGCAGCCATAGAAGCAGGCTATACTAGAATACGTCCAGTTATTATGACTGCCTCTGCAATGATTTTAGGTATGCTACCAATGGCTCTTGGTATTGGTGAAGGTGGTGAACAAAACGCACCTATTGGTAGAACAGTTATCGGTGGTTTATTATTTGCGACATTTGCAACCTTAATCGTTGTACCAATGTTATTTGCAATACTAAATAAAAACAAAAAATATGAAAAGGTGGTAGATGATGATTAACATCAAAAACATACAAATAAAAGATATAAAAGAAAAACTCGTTAATTATTGGTTTAAAATTACAAAACACGATTCTAAAAGAACTGCAATTTTAATATTTGCTATATTCTTTTTAATCGGAATTGTACCCAAAACTATCAGATTTATAACAACAGCAATGACTGCTCGTTCTGTAGAATATATTGCAACAACAGAAACACCGACTATCTCAGATGGTGATGATGTATTAGTTTTATCAGGTGAACTTAAACCATTTTTACACACAGAAATTTTCTCAAGAATAAATGGTCTTGTTAACCAAAGGTATGTTCAACTTGGTGAACATGTTCAAAAAGGTCAATTATTAGCAACGATTGATACTCCTGACCTAGATGCAGAAGCAGCGAGTGCAAAATCTGCATTAATTTCTGCAGAAAAACATCTTATGGAAACAAGATACCAATATAATTATGCAAAACAAACTTATGACAGATACAAAAAATCATCAATAAATGGTGCAATTTCAAGACAAGAAATTGATACAAAATACAATGATTTCAAAACTTCAGAAATGAATTTCTTAAGTGCAAAGGCTGATGTAGAAAAAGCAAAAGCAGATTTGCATAGATTAACATCACTACAACAATATAAAAGAGTAGTAGCACCATTTAGCGGTGTTATCAGCAAATATAATATTGATGCAGGTGCAAACGTTGTTGCTGGTGGTAGCACAACAAGTACAAGCCTTTTTGAAGTTCAACAAATAGACAAGTTCCGAGCAACTGTTTTTGTTCCTCAAAACTATGTTAGATTTATTTCTGACGGTCAAGCCGTAGATGTTTATATCCCAGAAAATCCAACACAAAAAATAAGAGGATACATTTCTCAAATATCTGGTAAATTAGATAACGTTTCACGTTCTATGGAAGTAGCACTAATTGTACCAAATGATAACAAATCTGGACTATACAGTGGATTATATATCAAAACTAATATTGATATTAAAAACAAACAAAAAATTATGACTATAAACCCTGCGTGTTTAACTACTTTAACAACACCTGACCAATATGTTATAGAAGTAAAACCTGATTCTACTATACACTTTATAAAAGTAAAACAAGGACGTGACTTAGGCGACAGAGTGGAAATACTAGAAGGTTTAAAAGGTAACGAAAGACTAATTACAAATATTAATGATGACTTAAAAGAAGGTCAAAAAGTTAAATTCAAATAAAATTTTCTCTTTAAAAATAGCAAATTAATTATTTAGACTCCTTATTTAAACATATAATAATAAGGAGTTTTTATGAACACAATATCTTCAATGCATACAAGTCCATCATATTATGGAACGACATTACACGACAAAAAAATACAAAACAAAAGAAATAAACATACCGAACAAAGAATACAAAATGAAGACTCTAATAAGAACGCAACTCCAGAAGAAGTAAGAATGTGGAAAACTGGAGTTCTACTTGGTGCAGCAATCGGTGCTGTAACAATGACTGGTGGTTATTATTTGTATGACAACCACGAGAAAAAAGAATTAATTGAAGATTTCAAACAAGAATATATGGAAAAAGATACTAAAAGTTTAAAAATAGAAGATATAAACGATGATGAAATGCCTGATATTATAGTTGAAAAGAATAACGGCGACCAAATCATTTATGATTTTAAAAATAACTCTATCGGCATAAAAATGGACGATGAAATAGTAGAAAAAATTAGATAATCTCTATAATTCTGATTTTTTACTATTTCGTTTAATAATCTTTTTCTGATATTTTTCATTATATTGGAACTTGTAACCATTAACAAAACTTTTCACTACTGCATTAGAGAATGTTCCTCTTGCGGACCAGTAAGAAGTATGTGCTAATGGGAATATACGTTTACTCCAAACTCCTGAATTATCATAAATTACACCAGTTGGATTTGATATTTCCATATCAATCTTTTCAGAGATTTCCTTTGCTGTAAGGTTTCTACTTGTAGGAAAACCTAGTGGATCTTCTTTAAAATTAACTGTTATAAAGAATATACCATTTTCTAAAACATATTTTACCATCAAACGATTATAATAATTATATTCATAATCCGAATCAGCCAAATCTGAATAAAATAACACTAATGGACTTGCAAAATTCACAACACCTTTAACATTTCCTTGAGGAGCACATGCCAATTCTGTCATTTCATTCATTCTTAAATAATTCTTTTTTAACTGTTCTTTGTTTTGATTTAAAATCAAATGTCCAGAAGATGACATTGTACCAATTCCTGCATAATCATAAGATAATGCAGAAATACAAGTATCATTTTGTGGATGAGATTTTACAAATGAAATAAAATCATTATCCATCTTCAATGCTGTAAACAATTTTTCTAAGTTAATATATCGCAACTTATTAACTAAATATTCATACGTAACAAAAGTACCAGCAGAATAACCATATAAAATAACATCTTTATTTTGTTCTGCCTGTTTTTTTACAGTTTTATTCAAATCATCTAAAACAGGTAACATATTATGTGGTTTTTGTACCCAAATAGCATCATGCAAATATTGAGCAATAAGACTACGTGCAATATACGCACCAGAAGAACTAATTGCTTTTGAGAGGTCTAATTGATTTTTAACAAATTCTAAATCTTTATGACTTTTATCGCCCCAGAAATAAATAACTGGTTCACTATCAATATTCAAGCCACCAAGATTTTTATAATATTTTTTTATAACTCTATTTTTAACAAACTTTTTACGCATAACGGGATGAAGTTTATGAACACCATTTTCATACCACTTCTGCATTTTAGCATCATTGTTATTTGAACCATTTATATATATAAAACTAACATCATTTGATGCATAAGATATGCTTTGAAAGCATAAGCACATTAAAATTAATAAACAAATCTTTTTCATAATAATAAGTTTAACATCTATAAATACAAGGTTCAACTTTATAACATAATTATTCAACTACTGCCTTAATATTTTCACTTTGAACAAATGAAGTTTCAAACATGCCTGAGCATTTTTCTTTTTTTATGCAACCTTCACATTTGGGTAAATAAATCTTTTTCCACTCTGAAATACTATCCCTACAATAATCTTCAAGTCTTTCATCTACAAGACAAAAAGGAAGATTATATATATCAGCATTCAATTTTCGTCTTACACAATTTTTGACAGCATTAAATAGTTCTGATTTATATTCAATTGCATCGATTGAAACCTCATCAAAATTACTTTCTGCTCTGCCACGATATTCCATTCCCATAAATGCAATATGGACAACAAACGGTAAATTACGATAAATAAATTCAACTAAATCATTTAATCTTTTGTAATTTTGTCGAAGAAGTACAACACGTAATTCTATTTTTTGCATATATTTCGCTAAATTATATAAACCCTCAATAGTTTCAACAAAAGAGCCATCTACACCTGTGATATAATCGTGTTCTTCTGCGATAGATGAATATAAAGGAATACCAAACGTTATATTACAATTTTTTATAGATGAAATTTTTTTAACATTTTCAATATCTTTAAACATTCTACCATTAGTCAAAATATGTATTTCTGGTATTGTATTTGATTTTTTAACAATTTTGGATACTAAATTGCACAGTTTATCAATATTTAAAGTTGGCTCTCCACCTGTTATTCCTACATAATTTAATTGATTCGGACGTAAAGTTTCCAGTATTTCATCACAAACATCATAATATGATTTATTACTTTCAACTTGTGGGCACATTATACATTTTGAATTACAAACATCAGTCACATAAAATGCATTATGTTCAGCATTTTCTTGCCACACTACACTACAATCTCCATCAAGTGAAATATTAACAATATCACCATTAATAAAATCTTTTTTATCACATATAAATACTGGTAAAGTTGTTCTCAATTGTTTACTTGAAACTATTGCTTTTAAACCGACTTTACATAACGGAACTCTATCACTTACAAGAATTCTATTTTTTATTAATATATTATTTTTATAACAAATCTTACCAATAATACTTTTATTGGCATTCAACAATTGACCTTTTACTTTTTTCAAAATTAATTTCCTTATAATTTACTTGAGAAACCCAACTCCAAAAAATATCAAGAATATCTTCATCGCCAGAGTTTAATAATTCAAAGATATAATCCATTATTGCTTTATTTTTCTCACAAAAACCACTCGTTGGACGATACCCCATTATATCTTTAGTCTCTAAATAGTTGCGAATAACATCTGCACCACAATACTGTTGATAAACACATTCTGAACAAACAGGCATAATTTCTACACAAGAATTTTTAACAATATTTTTGATAATTTCACCAGAGAAAACATCCTTGTAAGAACTTGTCTTTACATTACCCATTTTAAAATATTCATCACCCATTCTAGACAACATTCTTGCTTCATCAGCAGGATAAATATCCCCATTATAATTATAAATAACTCCAGAAATACCAGCACCTGATGGTGATTGCAAATCGACAAAACCTGTAGAGAATGGTGTTAATATTCTTCTTAAAAATAATGCCGTATAACATTCTACAAAAGGAATACCATTTTTGTTTAATTCTAAAATATAATTCAATGCATCTTTATAAGCGTTTATAAATTCATCATTTGAATAAGATAAATTTTCTTTATTCACTACTGCATTTCCATAAGGATTTAATGCACGCAAAAATATATTATTAAACCCTAATTCTATATAGTGATCTATTACTTTTCGCAAATAGTTTAAATTTGAACGAGTAATTGTAACTAATGGCGAACAAGCATCATCTCCCATACTTTTTCTAACCTTTTCTAAATTCTTTTTAAATGCATCATAAGAACTTGGATAAATTCTTGATTGCCTGTTACAATCATGCAATGCTTTTGTACCATCTAAAGAAGATGACAATTCTACTTTATGTTTTTTAAAGAAATTTATCTGTTCTTGAGTTATATCCATAAGATTTGTACAAATAACAAATCCCAAATTCTTTTTAGCGATTTTATTCAAAAATTCTGCATATAAAATACTTTCTCTAACAATTTCCCAATTAAGTAATGGTTCGCCACCTTGATACTCAATTTTTATTTCATTAGATGGCGTTTGAAAAATCATATCAACTGTTTTTTTAGCCGTTTCCCAATCCATATCATACTCTTTTTGAGAAAAATCAACACTAGAAGCATGACAATATTTGCAAAGACAATTACAACGCAATGTTACAACTATCATGTGTAAACACGTAAAATCAGAAACAAACTCTTTTCTTGTTCTTAATTTTGCAGACAATAAATTTTCAACAAGTTCTATTTCATTTTTTGTTGTTAAAAATTGACGACTTTTTAAAACCTTATACAATTCTTCGTTAGAAGTTAAAGCATAATTATAAAAGTTACGAAACTCTTCATCTGATAATGTAATATATTCACCGACTTGATTTACTAGTAAATTCCCAAAACTTTTCTTTGCAAAAGTAAAAGATAAAATAACATACTCACTCAAAACTTTACCTTTCTACAATACTAAATGCTTTCTTATAAATAGACTCTCTCAATGAACCAAATTGCTTATTTAGATTTTCTCTTAACTGTTGTTCTTGTAATTCTTGATTAAACCTTGAAAAATCAAAATCACAATCATTCTTCGATTCTATATTCAAAACATATTCATTAGCATTTTCTAATACATAAATATTGAATTTATCACCAATAGAATATATCACCTTTAATAACACATCTCTTTCATACAAAGATTTTGAAAGTTTATATTCCATAATTAAAACCTAGATGAATAATGTGAACGGTGAGAATAGTGTGAGCGATGAGAATAATGATATGACAATTTTTCATCATCTTTTTTTGCTTGATTTAATAATGCATCTGCAGAATATAACGTAAAATTATTTGCATTTTGAATATTATCTACTGATTTCTTTTGAATATTTAACGGTAATGCTGTTGCATTCGAAGAAATACCTAAATTCGCTAATAAACACAAAGATAATACTGTTACTGCAGAAAAAATTCTTTTCATTTTTATTAACATATTTATATAATCCTTTTTGCTATCCAATATTAGTATTTTACAAATATTTTATAACATTGCATATTAGTCACCTGACTAATATCATTCTCAAAAAGTCATTAACAAACAGTTTCAGCGTGTAAAGTTTTTATAACGAACCCCATTGTTGTCGTTGAGTAAACTCCATATTAGGAAACTGCTGTTTATTCATATTTTTCATATACTCTTTTGTATTTATTGAATATTTCCCATATTGAGAGGTTGAACTATATTTCGCATAAGTTGGTTTTGGATATGAACGAACACCACTAGGACGAGAGTGACTATATTTACTATAAGTTCCATAAGAATTTCTATTATAATTTGATGAATATTTTTCATAAGAACCTTTTTTAATAGAATTTTTCTTACTAGAACTAGCATAAGTTTTATAATTATTTGAACTTTTTAATAATTTATATGGTGATGACATCTTGATTGTAGGACGTACATAAGGTATCCTTACACTCATATTTCTATTAAATCTAGGTGGTGTGAATTTTGGAGGTGCAAATTTGGGATGGGTAAATTTAGGATAAGAAATTCTAATCTTTGGATAAGAAAACTTTGGGTATGTAATTTTAGGTGGAGTAAATTTTATTGGTGCAAACTTCGGGTATTCTATCTTTATAGAAGTAGAATTATTCGTTCTTTTAATCTGTTGAACATTTGATATATTTTGAGGTTTCAATACCTCATTTGTATTATTGATAGTTTTGCTATTATAATTTGTATTCACTGAAGACGAATGAAACATACTATTTTGAGTAGCAGATTGATTGTAAGAGGTTGAAGAATTTGCAAATACAAAATTTTGCAAAAAAACAAGTATCAAAAAACTATAAAACAAATTCTTCATTACATCTTCATTTCTAAACTTGTTTATCTTTTTTATACCCAATACTATATATTATCAAAGTAACTGTAACTAGATAATAGAAATCTAAAACAATATGTCCATAAGTGAATTTATACAATTCAACCATTAACATAGATAATAACACTACAAATAATATCAAATACCAAACAATATTATAAAATATTCGTTTTATTTTTGTATTAAAAGTAATGAATGACAATACATTCATAACAGGATAATAAATAGACGCAAAAGAAACCAATGATGAAATCATAAAAAAATACGGTATTCCGAATGAATCAGCAGAGTAGTTATAAACAAATTTTTCTAAATCTACCATAAATGCCGGAACAAAAAATATTGCCCAAATTGGATAAGAAATATTAAACCAAAAATAAATAAAAGGTTTTTTATTCATTATTGATAATTGCTTAAACCCTTTAAAAGTATTTATCCTAAACATAAGAGTAAATACAAATAATGCAATAAAATATCCCCAAAGTTGAAAAACTTGGTTATAAACTTTGTATGAAAAACTCAATAAACTGGTATATGTTTTGATAGTTTCTGTAGTCTGTGGCAATTGTGCCAATTCTTCAGCAACTTTTCTATTTGTATAATAATCCGGTAAATGAAAATGACAACCGAACATTAGTAAAAATGTAAACACTAATGCTAAAAAACCAAATAAATAAATTGGATTTTTTAAAAACTCTTTAATCTTTATCACTACTTGATTGTTCTGAATTTGATTCAACATCATTTTCAACCTCAATTCTTTTTTTATTAACAAATGCACTTATTAATTCTAAACCAACTATTAACAACAAAATATCTATTATAAAAGTTGCTAATATCGCAAACAAAGAAATACACATTTGGAATCTACCGGAAATAGCAAACATTTGAAATGCAAATGAATATACTTTATTCAATATAAAAACTAATATAGAACCTAAAATTTCAAGTGTAATATACGCATAAATATACGATAAAATTAAACCAATTGGCAACCATAAAATCACATATAAACCCTGTAAAATAGGATACTTTAAGTATAACGGTTTACATCTAAAATCATTATTCATAATTCGTATTTTAGCATATTTTTAAGATTAAATAAAGTCTATTTTAACCCCTAACAAGTTTACAAACTCTCTTATAAATGCTGGATGTGCAGGCCAAGCAGGTGAAGTAACAAGATTACCATCAACAACAGCATTTGATGCAGTTTCATTTGGTTCAACCCAAATTGAACCGGCAGAAATAACATCAGGTTTTAGGGCAATATATGCAGTTGATTTTTTACCTTTCAAAACATCTGCCGTCACAAGCACTTGTGAACCGTGACAAATAGATGCAACTGGCTTATTTTCTGCGAAGAAATATTTAACAATCTCAATAACTTTTGTATTAAGTCTAATATATTCAGGTGCTCTACCACCAGGAATAACAAGCCCATCATAATTTTCAGGATTTATTGTTTCAAAATCGGCATTAAGAACAAAATTATGTCCACGTTTTTCTGTATATGTTGCATCACCTTCGAAATCGTGAATAGCAGTTTTGATAACATCACCAGATTTTTTGTCAGGAGCAACAACATCAACATTGATACCCAACATCAAAAGCATTTGATATGGAACCATTATTTCGTAATCTTCAACAAAATCACCCGCAATCATCAAAACCTTTTTAGACATAATTTTCTCCTATACTATTGTTAGTACAAATATTTTTTATTTATATTGTGCATTTTAAGCACACTTTGCAATAACATCATTTTGCACCAAACATAGAAATTTTGTAAGAGTAACTTTTACAAAAATTTTTTTTTATTTTTTATTAAATAATCAATGTCTTTCTTTATTTGTTTTTTTAATTGTTCAAAGTTCATTCTAGTAATATCTATTTTTGTTTTTGAAAAGAACCACATATCATTTTCTGAGTCATAACACCAAAATCCATTATTATATTTACTACGACACTCTTCTCTTTCAAGAATAAAATCTTTATAATTATTTAAAACATCTTTTGTTATTTCCTGTTTTAAATCATCAGTTTTTTGTGGTTTCTTTTTTATAACATTAAAATATTTTCTATACTCATTATTTGTAATTTGAACTCCTAATGTAAAAATTTTATAATTTGTATTATTCGATACATCATTTCTAAATTTTGAAATATTATCATAATCTCTATGATGTAATGATAACATTACGTCCATATAAGGATATTTTGCTTTATTAACAAAATAAACACCACCATATACATCTTTATTATTTAAATCAGATAAAATATCTCCCAATAAATTAGAATAAAAAATTTTTTCTATAAAATAATAAAAATTATTTTTTTCTGCTATTTCTTTTACACTTTCCATTTGTTTAATAAACTCACCATAAGTAAGAGTACTATTTTTAGTAAAAGATAATTCTTTTTTTAACTCAACCAATAATCTTAAACACTCAATATAATTCTTTATTATTGATTTTTCATCTTCTTTAAATACTGTCAAATCAACATTTTGCAATCCAAACAATATTGTTTCATACGATACAAAACTCATATTTGGTTTTAATTCAAAATACGGTTTTATAAACGATGCTAAAATTATTTTAGTATTAGATTTTCCTTCTATATAATTATTTAATTGTGCAGAATCTGGCAAAGATTTAAATTTATTTTCAATAATATATAATGTATCTCCTAATTTAAAACTTATATCAGCATTACATTTTTTATTTATTTCTTTACCTGTATATATATTTTTCTGCATAACTTTTGATACTGTTTCTTCACGTTTAACATCAAAGTTAGACAAATCAATTTTAGATAAATCTAAATCTTTAACAAAAATAGGTAAAACTTGAATTGGTTGTTTTTCTATAAGCCAAGCCCAAAAATTTGAATGAAATAATTCTCTTGAGCATAAAGACAAACGAAACATTACATTATTAGAAATTTCAACTAACGTATCTTTTAAACACATAAACAACTCCTATTTTGATTAAACTTTCATATTTTCTTCCATTAATTTTAAATATCTTTGAACAAAACTATCACTAGTAAATAATTTTGAAGTTTTCAAACTATTCTTAGACAATTCTAAATATTCAGTATTGCCTAATTCTAACATATTTTTCATAGCATCAACAAGTGAGTCAACTGGCTTATTTTTTGCGTCATAGACATAACCATTATAAGCATTTTCTATACAATCACATGCTCCACAATGATTTGGTACAATAGCCGGAACTCCACAAGACAACGCTTCTGTAGTAACCATTCCATAAGGTTCTAATAATGATGGCATAATTAAACAGTCTATACTATTATAAAACTTCGACATATCATTATAAAACCCAAGAAATTCACAATATTTTTCAATACCATATAATTTAAGTAACAATTTTACGAAAAAATTATCTGATGGATAAATTATTTTAACCTTAAAATTTTTATTATAATATTTCAATTTTTTAATTGCTTTCAATGCAATATATCCACCTTTTCTCTCAAATCCTACTGCACATAAACCAAATACAAAAGGAACTTCCTTTTTAGATTTAGAATGTTGTAATCCATATTCTTCAATTGGTGGTGGAATAACAATGATTCTATGTTCATCAACATCATAATTATCAATCATATCTTGTTTTAAAATATTTGAGGAAACTACTACTATTTTTGTATTTTTTAAATTATTTTTTGTAATATTAAACTCGCTCAATCTTTTATTATGACGTTTTTCTTTGAATATTTTATATAAATTAAACTTAAATTTAGAAAACAACATTTTTACACGAAACGGATAACTATGGTCATGAATATAAGTAATATCAGATGGGACACATGCTTTATCGGATAAAATCAAATCATAATTTGCTCGATTATTTTCTATTTCATCAAATTTATAAATATTTTCAAATAAATTATGAACATTGTTTCTTACATTATTACAATACAAGTCAATTGTATAATTACATTTTTTTAAACCATTAAGTAATATATAATTAAGTTTGACACCGCCAGAATGAAAATTTGAATCAGTATAAATATGCGTAACAAAAGCGATTTTCTTCATTTTTATATCCTTATTATAAGTTATAACTTATATTTTATAAGGTATAACATGGTTATATTTATAAGTCAAACTTTATAAACTTATAAATTATGAACAAGAATGAACTACTAAAAAAATTTGGCAAGAATGTCAAAATAGAACGAATAAAAAAAGACCTTACGCAAGAAATGCTTGCAGAAATAATGGATGTTTCTCAAAATTATATTGCTAGCATTGAATGTGGAAATGCAAATATGTCATTGGCAAAAGTTTTAGAACTATCAAATTTTTTAAAAGTTGATATATCAAAATTATTAGACTTTTCAGAATAAAAATATTATACTAAGCAACAAAATTTACACTAATTGACAAAATTCAAAAAAAAGAATAAAATAACTAGGCAAATGTTATGATTTAACGTTTTGAGGTTGTTTTTATGAAAATCGTATCAATCAGTAATTCTTATAATCCAATATTTGGAAAAACAAATAATGCCAAGAAATCTAAAAAAGAAACAAATAATAATATAAATACAGCCAACATAATGCTAGGTACAGGTTCGGTAATGACTGCAGCATTAATTGGTTTAACAATCTCTGGGAAAAAAGGTCACGGACCTTTAAAAAATCTTTTTAATAAAAAGATTGATGTTAAAGCGTAGAACAATATTGTTAGTATAGAGTCATTCCGAACTTGTTTCGGAATCTTTTTAAAATAGACGCTGAAATAAATT
>OQVT01001913.1_pt1 | contig 13397 bp, 24 predicted proteins | sample 1691561 | NCBI WGS metagenome assembly OQVT01 (sample SAMN03418260, study PRJEB22391) | human gut metagenome | biome: human-gut; feature: organic feature; material: feces | host: Homo sapiens | place: Tanzania | collected 2013-01 | reverse complement strand
ATACGTCAAAACCGTAAAAATTACAAATAATTTTTGGTTTTGTACGGTTTATCCGTTGACAATACGGGTAAACCGTATTATAATAATGCTCAAGAACCCGAGGGGAGGTGATTATATGGTAGAGGTAACCTTGAAAGCTGCTCGTGTTAACAAAGGTTTGACTCAATCTGAAGCGGCTAAATTGCTAGGAATTAGTGCGGATGTGCTCTCTAATTGGGAACGTGGCGTTACTTTTCCTGATGTTATTCAACTTAAAACCATTGAAAAGGTGTATGGTGTAAGCTATCAATATCTTATTTTTTTACCGATGTGATACGGTTAAACCGTAGAAAAACCGAGACATAAACAACGGCGAGTAATCAGAGAGGATGATGAAAATGCGTGAAAATCCTATCATGAAATATTTGGCTGAAACCTACGGCATTACGCCGGACCAGCTGGAAGAAGAACTTCAAAACGCTAAAATCGACATCGGTATTTTCGTGGAACCTTGGGAAGGAGGGCAGCAAAGATGAAAAAAATATTGTTCATTTTGCTGGCAGCCTGCTGCATTTGGGCGGTGTATGATTACAGCCGTCCGGTTGACCGCTATGTGGTCAAGACCGTTGCCGGAGAGGGCGATACGCTCTGGCATTTGGTGGGCTCTGTAATGGAGCGCGAGGGCGACAGCAGAGACGTTAGAGAGGTCATTCACTATGCTCGGGAGATTAGCAACATTAAGGGCACGTTGCAGCCGGGTGATGTAGTTCTCGTACCGATAGAGGTGCGCAGATGACAGAAAAGGAAAACGCCCGTCAGTGCTGCTACACTGGCGGGCGTAAAGATGGATAGATACCAAACATCCATCTCCTATTATAACACATTTTAGGGAGGAAGTAATAATGAATATACTGGAGATGCTGTAAATGAGAACCGATGACCGTGGCGTTCACTACACAGACTGTATTTTTTGCGGTACTGAATGGATAGTGAGCCGTACAGTAAAAGAACCATATACGTGTCCGCATTGCCGGGCGTTGTATAAACAATTCAAACCAACACAATCAAAAAAGAAAGGTAAGGTGCAAAAATGATTAGAACGAAAACCCATATTTTCATCCAGCGTTTAAATCTTGAAATGCAGAGCCTGCGTGAATACGCAGCCTTGCTGGAACGCTGGAATGAGGACGACAACCAAGACGAGGTCCTGCAGGAGGCAGAACTGGAGGTTATTGACCGTATCGGCTCAACGATTAAAGAGATGCGCGAGCTGCAGTCTCATGAATGGTCTGTTATGTACAAAGCTCTGCAAGATTCCGCAGGAAAATCTGCTGCTGATCCTAAACCGGAACCTACGCCGGTTCCCGAGCCTGGTTATTTCGACATCGGAGAGGAGGCTGAGTAATATGGCTAGTGTATACGAGCTTGATGATAAAATCTCTAGCTGCATTCAGCTGGATGAAGAACACGTTGTCAGTGTTGATGACGGTGAAATCCTGAACCTGCAGCAGTTCGAAGCTCTGCAGATGGAGCGCGACGCTAAGGTTGAAGGTCTGGCTTGCTACATCAAAAACAAGCTCGCCGAAGCCGAGGCTATCTACGCTGAAATTAACGTACTCAGCTATCGCGCAGCCATCATGAAGAAGGAAGCCGAGCGCTGCAAGGCTTATCTGGCCGGTGCGTTGTATGGCGAGAAGTTCGAGACTCCCCGCTGCAAGATTACGTGGCGTAAGTCTGAGGTTTGCAACGTGCTGTCCATGGAAGAAATTCCTGAAGAGTACAAGCGCACCAAGATTACTGTTGATGCTGACAAGACGGCAATCAAGAAGGCCATCAAGGGCGGCGCCGAAGTTCCGGGCGCTGAGGTTATTCAGAAGCTGAATATGACTTTAAAATGAGATTTGTTATGTTATGTAAAAATTGCCCTCAGTGCAAAACTGTTGGTGTTGGCGATATTTGTACACGTAGCTGGTGCAAATTAAGTAAGCGTGATGCTGATGGCAAATATTTAGGCTTGGAACCATGGCGCAGTAAGCCGCATCCGAAATGTCCGCTGATGGCAAGATTAAAAGAAAATTACAAGGAGTGATTTTATGGGAACACCTGTATTGATCCTGGGTGCGTCCGGCTCTGGCAAGTCCACGAGCCTGCGCAACTTTGAGCCGACGGAGCTGGGCGTATTCAACGTGGCAAGCAAGCCGCTGCCATTCAAGAAGCGGCTGAATGTTGTAAACCATGCGACGTATCAGGTCATCCAGAAGACGTTGGCGAAGAACAACCTGCGCTGCTATGTTATCGATGACTCGCAGTACCTCATGGCGTTCAACATGTTTGACCGCGCGAAGGAAATGGGCTATCAGAAATTTACCGACTGTGCGTTAAATTTCTACAATTTGCTGGCGCTGATTCGCGACCATACGACCGATGATACTATCGTGTATCTTCTGCATCACACGGAGCGCGATGATACTGGTCACATCAAAGCCAAAACTTCTGGCAAGATGCTGGACAATCAGCTCACTCTGGAGGGCCTGTTCTCGATTGTACTGTTGGCAGAGACCGACGGTAAGGCGCACTGGTTCACCACGCAGAGCGATGGCTTTACGCCTGCGAAGTCTCCGATGGAGATGTTCGCTCCGAAGATTGACAATGACCTGAAGGCTGTTGATACGGCCATTCGTGAATACTATGGATTTACTGGAGGTAAAGAAGAAAATGAGAAACATTAATTGGAATCAGGTACAAGAATCGAATGGAGCCTTTGAAGCGCCGCCAGCTGGTGGATATGTATTAGCGATTTGCGGCATTAAAGATGTTGTCCCTAAAGAGGCAGGCAAAACTGAATATCTGCAATGTTTTTATGATATTGCGGATGCTTACGAGCCTGAGAACAAAAAATTTGTTGGTTTCTTTGGTAGACGTAAAGAGGAAAAAGGATGGGAGCTCCCTTCTTTTAAATGCTATTTATCTGATGCTGCTTTGGGTTTGTTTAAACGTTTCTTGATTGTTATTGAAAAATCTAATCAGCGTTCTGGCTTTATTGCTGATAAATTTGACAATCAAGAACAAAAATTGGTTGGTTTTGTTCTTGGCGCTGTTCTTACTAATCGCGAATATTGGAATAGAAACACTAATAGATTAGCTACAGCGCTTGATGCAGACTGGAAAAATATATATCCTGTTAGCCAAATCATGGAGGGTGATTTTAAGGTGCCGCCTATCAAAAAATATGAAGGCGAGATTCCGTCTAATAATGCAGCTCCTGTGTCCTATACACCTTTCAGCAGTGTAAATGATGCGGAAATCCCGTTCTGAGCTGCATCTTGACGATATCCGTCCTTACCTTGTGGGAGCCAAACAAAAGGGCTCCCATATTACTGCTACCTGTCCCTTGTGTGGCAAAGCAGGGCACCTGCATATCGATGAGAAGAACGGCACGCTGCTGGTCTATTGCCAGAAGTGCAACGCTCCCGGCACGGACATTCTGAGAGAGTTCCGCCGTCTGGGGGCAAAGCCTGCCGAACCGGAGCCTGTAGATTATAAGATGACAAAACCTATTGAGGATTACCGCCATGTCTACAGGAACCCGGACGGCACTGAAGCTTATTACAAGCGCCGCCGTAAATGGGCAGACGGTCACAAGGTTTTCAGCTTTGCTTATGTCGATGAAAACGGACGCACGGTGTTTACAAAGCCGCAAGGCTGCAATAACATCTACAATCTTGATCTGTTGCAAAAGCATGAGCATAAGCGGCTCTACATCGTCGAAGGTGAGAAATGCGCCGACGCAATGACGCAGCACGGGCTGCTGGCTACCACGAGCAACACCGGAGCGCAGAAGGCTATCAAGCTGAGCGCGACGGACAAGGCGCTGCTGGAATCATATCCGGAGCGAATCGTCATCCCGGACAACGATGAGAAGGGCACTGATTATGCTGCAGCCTGGCAGGGCGCGAAGGTCATGGATATCACAAAGCTGTGGCCGGAATGCCCGCCTAAAGGTGACATTGCGGATTACTTTGCCGCCGGTGGCACTGCTGAAGCTATCGAGGGCTACGAGTGGCCAGTGGTGCTCTCTCTTGACAGAGAATTCTTTGCGGGGTGCGACAGGTTCAGCCTGATTGATTCTGCGCTCCTGGAGGCCATAGCGGCGGTCACAGAGCCATCCAAACGTCAGCAGGTGCTTTCCATGGCAAGGTTGCGCGCCGGAGAGCTGTGCTGCAAGAGGGAGTTTGAGGCGTGCTGGAAGGCGTACCTGCAGCAACAGGCAGCCAAGGGGATACGTTCAGATAATCTGACGAAATTTCCCCAGCAGCTTTTTGCTCTCCGTTGTGGTAACTGGTCCACATCCGTTAATGGCGTATATCGGTCGGTGCAGGTCGGGACGGAATATAAAAACGAATACGCAAGCCCCATCCCCATCATGCCAACGGAGCTGCTGGTGAACGTGGAGGATGAAACAGAAAAAATCCGGCTTGCGTATTTTAAAAATGGCGGCTGGCAGAGCGTGGTGGTCCCGCGTTCCGTGCTGGCCAACAAAAACAAAATAATCCTGCTGGCAGATAATGGCGTTGAAGTCAACAGCGACAATGCCGGTCTGCTGGTGAAATATCTGGCAGAGGTCATCGCCATGAACCCGGACATCCTGCCGCGAGTTAAGTCGATTGATCACATGGGCTGGTCCGATGCAGGCTTTGTGCCGTACACGGACGAGGTCAAGTTGGACTGCGAGGACCAGTATAAATCTCTGGTGCAGGCAGTCTCCAGCAAGGGAACGCTGGAAGAATGGGCGGCATACGTCGCACCGCTCCGGCAGAACCTGTATATGCGCCTGATCCTGGCAGCAAGCTTTGCGAGCGTGCTGGTCGAGCGTGTGGCTGCTCTGCCGTTTGTGTTGCACCTTTGGGGCGGCACCGGCAGCGGCAAGACTGTTGCCATGATGGTGGCTGCGTCTATCTGGGGTAATCCCGGCATGGGCAAGCTGGTCCGCACCATGAACATGACCATCAACTCCATGATGAGCACAGCGTCTATCCTGCGTAACCTGCCGTTTTTTGGCGATGAGCTGCAAACGATTAAGTCCAGATTCGAGAATTACGACACGCTGATCATGCGCGTCACTGAAGGTCTTGACCGCGGTCGTATGACGAACGCGACCTTCCAGCGTCAGAAGTCCTGGCTGAATAGCTTTGTTTTTACCGGTGAAGAGCCTTGCACGAAGTCTCAGTCCGGTGGTGGCGTGAAGAACCGTGTTATTGAGATTGAATGTGACCAGCAAATCATCAGCAATGGTAACGCTGTTGTGAATTTTATCACGCAGCACTTTGGCTGTGCTGGCAGGGCGTTCATTGAAGCTCTGGAAGGGAAGAATCTTGCTGCTGATTACAATGAGATTATGCGGTTGGTGCTGGAAGTAACGGATACCACCGAGAAGCAGGCTATGGCGATGGCGCTCATGCTGCAGGCGGATGCTATTGCGAGCAAGGCTATCTTTGGTGATCCTGGCGATGTGCTGTCGCCGGAGGATATCGTAGGTTTTGTTAAAAGCAAGGCTGAGGTTGATGTGAGCGAGCGGGCGTTTAACCTTATTGTTGACGTCATCGGCGCCAACGCTGACAAGTTCGATACCGAATTTCACGATTTTGCCGGATATGCTTATTGGGGCAGACGTAAGAATAATGGCGTAATCCTAATTAATAAAACCGTTCTTGAGGAAGAATTAGAAAAGAAAGGGTTTGATTATGCTGCTCTAAAGAAAAAATGGGCTGAAGCCGGTCATCTGCTAAAAACGACGCAGGGAAGGTTTTACGGGCTATATACCCTGAATCATGTTAGAGCAAATTATGTAGCTCTTTATATAAAAGGTTAGTAATGTTAGCTAAAGGTTAGCTAAAAAATGGCTCAACCATGCGGCTCATAAACCTTTAGCTAACATAATAACATTAGCTAACATAATTAGATATATACGTATGGAGTTTCCCGCTTTAGACTAGGGCGGAAATAAAAATAATATATATCGATATTCTTTCAAAAACGACGTTAGCTTGTTAGCTAAAATACAAAAACCGCTCAACCATGCGGTGTTCAAGGATTAAGAAGGTTATCTGGAAGGTTAGCGAGCTAACCTGAAAATGGTAGCTAAAGGAGGGAAACGATGTTATTTAAAATTTTGAGTACTATGTTACGTAACTGTGTTTCAGGGCTGGTTATGGCGGTGGGGTGCTGTTGCATGATGGTAGCGCAGGCTTTTACCAAAGCTGCTACATTCCTTGCTCAGCTTGCGTGCAAGGTCAGCGGGGTGCAATGTGATGTTAAGTAAAATCTGTCTGGTGTTTGCAGTGCTGATCAGCATTGTGTGGATGGTGAGCCTGACGGTGTTAGTTGGTTGCGGTGCTGTATGGGCGCTGCAGAAGTTAGGAGGAATGTAAATGTATATCAAAACAAAAAGCGGAGATTATGTAAACTCCAAGAATATCAGTGGCTTAAGAATCAAATGTTATGGTGGCGATTTTAATGTCGTAGCAGAATGCATCGGTTATTGCGACGATCCTTGCTTCTACAGCAGTGCCAAGATTGAAGACGCAGAAGCGTATATGAACTTGCTGGTGAACCACCTGGATGAGGTAGAACAAGCTGCAGCCATGCAGTACCCGAGTTGCGCTATCCTCACGATGTCGGAGTCTGCTGTTGATGCAGCGCGTTGTAGCAATCGCCCGCTCCAAAACGAGCCGCAGCGTGCAGCCAACCAGAACACTAAGCTTTCCGCAATGCTGAATGCGTTGGTCGATGATTTTGCTGCATCCGGTGATCCTGACAATCTCCTGAAAATCAACGCGTATATCCGCATGTATCTGCAGCAGGAGGCTAATCATGAATAAACAATACCTGATGTTGAATCTGGAGTCTGACACCTTTAAGGGCATGAAGGCCGATTTTGATGAGCTCCTGCAGCAGCTTCTGGAGAAGCTCTTTGCTGGACGTATCGCTGAAGGCTCTATCAGCATGAAGTTGTCCGTCAGCCTGAGTGAAACCTATTCTGAGACAATGGGTAAGGACATTTCTGTACCGCTGTTCAAGCATAAAACTACCGCCAACTACACAGAGAAGCTGGAGAATGCCGGTGCTGTCTCCCTGCCTAACACGTATCTTGAGTACGATGAAGACCTCGGGGAGTTCGTCCTGAAGCCTTGCGGCGGCGAGCAGGACATGTTCGCGGAGCAGGAGGCTGAGGCTGATGAAGTAACTGTCGATGTTAAAGCCATCCCACAGGATTGCCACCGTCCCCTGCAGCTGCGTGATCCTATGTGCAATGACTGCGCTAATCGCGATACCAGCGCCTGCGACCATTGCGATGGCTGCGACAAGTGGGAGCCTACGGTAAAATGATTCCGCTGCGTCCCTACCAGCAGGAGCTGGTGGATAACATCCGCAGGGCAATCGGTCAGGGGCGGCACAGCGTGTGTGCAGTGTTGGGCTGCGGCGGTGGCAAGTCCGTTATCCAGGGCAACATCGCCGCCAGCGCCACGGCACGCGGTAACAGGGTATTGTTTGTGGTCCACCGCAAAGAGTTGTGCCAGCAGATTACCAATACTTTTGCTGTATGTGGCGTAGACTTCTCTCTCTGTACCGTAGGCATGGTGCAGACCGTCTGCCGCAGGCTGGCCAAAACGCCGGAACCGAAGCTGATTCTGGTCGACGAGGCACACCACATCCTGTCGCAGAGCTATCTGTCTATCCTGCAGCATTTTCCGGGTGCCGTCGTCTTAGGCTTTACCGCTACCCCGCAGCGCATGAACGAGGGCGGTCTGGGAGCTGTCTTTGAAGAGCTCATCGAGTCAGTGAGCACCGAGTGGCTCATCCGGAACCATTATCTGGCACCGTACAAATATTACGGCGTGCAGCTGGCGGATGCCAGCAAGCTGCATACTAAGCGCGGCGACTACGACAAGGCCGAGATTGAAGCTCTTATGAATAAGCGTGCCATCTTTGGCAGTGCTGTTGAGAACTGGCTGCAGCTGGCCAAGGGCAAGCAGACCATCGTGTATTGCTCGTCTATCGCCACCAGCGAGGGCACAGCGGCCGCTTTCCGGGAGCAGGGCATCAATGCTATGCACCTTGACGGAACAACGCCACAGGCGCAAAGACAGGCCGCCGTAGAGGGGTTCCGACGCGGCGAGGTCACGGTGCTTTGCAATGTGGATTTGTTTGGCGAGGGCTTCGACGTGCCTGACTGCGATTGCGTGGTTCTGATGCGGCCTACCAAGTCGCTCACTCTGCACATCCAGCAGTCGATGCGCTCCATGCGCACCAATCCCAACAATCCGGATAAGGTCGCGCTGATCCTGGACCATGTTGGCAATTTCACGCGGCATGGCCTGCCGGACGACGTGCGTGAGTGGTCGCTGGAATCCAAAGCCAAGAAGAAAAAGCAGGAGCTTAGCGTCAAGCAGTGCCCGAATTGTTTTGCCGTGGTTAAGTCAGCGGTCACCGAGTGCCCTCTCTGTCATTACGTATGGGAGAAGGAAGAGCGCGAAGGTCCGGAGGTCGTGGAGGACATCATCCTGCAGGAAGTCGCGCGCATGCCGTATAGTAAACACATCGAGTGTAAGTCATGGGCGCAGCTGGAGCTGTTCCGCTCTACGCACAAACGTGCTGATGGTAAGATTTTTAAGTTCGCCTGGTCGCTGCATAAGGCGGTGGAGCTGGGGCTGGCGGTACCGGAACGATACCGTTCTGCAGCTATCCGCCTGCTGCGTCAGGATGAATACAGGAGGTTAAAGTTTGAATAAATCTGAAGCTCAAATTATGAAGGAGATTGAGGTCGCTGTATCTGCCGCAGGGCACAAGATTTTCCGCGTCAATGTTGGCGAGGGCTATCTGTACCGCACGCAGCCGACGCAGGCGACGCTTGACCTTGAGAACAAGCGCAGCCGCTGGTTTAAGAGCGGACCGCCGCAAGGCTACAGCGATTTGTCTGGCGTAGCGTATCCTTCAGGCAAGGCAATCTTTATCGAGTGCAAGACGGCAACAGGCAAGCCGACGCTGCAGCAGTGCGTGTTCCTGTTGGCGATGCTGGCGGCTGGTGCTAATGCCGGTATCGCACGCAGCGCAGAAGAAGCGCTTGATATATGTGATATGACCGATGAACGTCGTATACAGATAGGGAGTGTTATCAGTGAACAGTTGGAAAGAATTCGGAGCCGTCGTAAGCGACCCGCGTCCCGGTGATGATACTCCGTTATGGGATGAGCTACTGAGTAATGCAGCTGCGTTTGATGCGCAGCTGTATGTAAAGCTGATAGGTCTGCGTTTAGCTGGTGCAGAGCTTGCACCTGACAGTAAGTTCCGCTGGCGTCTTGGTATGGCGAATGAAGCTGTAGTCAAGGATAAAGATGTAAAGGCTTTGCTCGGACCTTATGCCGGGCTGCTGATAAATATGTTTTTACATTTAGGAGGCGAAGGTAAATGATTAGTTTGTATCCTGTGATTGCTGAAAAATTGCATATCCCTGTTGGCAAGGAGTTTAAGCTCAAGCCTAAGCGTGGCGGTGTGTATCCGGCGCAGTACCGTTTCAGCGCTGATGATTTGGAGTACCGTCCAAGCCAGTGCTGCCATTGGTCAAGTATAGGTAATCAGTCCATGCAGATGCGTATTTTTCTGGCCTTGCTGCGTGGCGGTGTGGAGGTGATTAAAGATGAGTAAAAATCTAATACCGCAAATAGCTGAAATGTTGGGATTGCAGTTAGGCGAAGAATTTAAGGTAGTTAGCAAAGAGGGCAACGAGCAAATTTGCAACTTTACCATGGCAGGACTATTTGAACACGATAATAAAGAGAGTGGTAGTTATAACAAAGAATTGCTTGCAGAAATGCTTTGTGGCCACGCCGAAATCATCAAGCTGCCGTGGAAGCCGAAGGAAGACGAAACTTTTTATACTTTTGGCATCCATGCAACAGAAAATAAATGGGTGGTTGTATCCTGTAAGTGGTGGGACAATGTTAAAAATCTCGCATTATATAGATTAGGCTGGATTTATCATTCACAGAAAGAAGCAGAAGCCGCACTTCCTGCCGTTGCTACGGAAATGGAAGTAAGCTATGAGCTATGAAAAAGCTCACTAAAACAGCCTTATACATGCAGGAAGTCGCTGGGCTTGTCGCAGACACATATCCGTTAAACATCAGCAAACTCAGCAGCCTGCTCGACCAATACACTGCTATAAAGCAAAAGCACAGTAGCCGTGTTACTAGCAGGATGCCGCAACTGTTTATCTGGAAGCTTTTGGAGTGGCACATGCAACATTATGCCGATACAGTGCCGGCGGATAAGAGCCAGCTCACCTATATAAGCCGATTTATGGACTACAAGCGCAGAATTGTTGAAATGCTGATTGATACAGGGAAAATCCATATCGTTACGCCGTTTATTGGCTTTGATTTTTATATTATCAATTACTTGCGAGCCAAATGGGAACAAGCTCATCCGGAAATGAACAGGCGGAACAGAATCTTATATGCGGCCGTTAAAGCGTACAAAGTTGGCGTAGATATACCGATAACGGATGTGGATGCAGAGCTGCCATTGCTGGAAAAAGCAGCTGTTGATAATGGCAAGCTGGAGGATGTATACGGTGTGTATAGTAATGGCTGCATAGGAGTCAAGGAGAGAAAACCGCAACGTGTTGCAAAAATCTCTTGTAAAAATTAAAAGCAGGATTTGTTTTAAATGAGGATTATTATGATTACACATAGAGAATTTATATCGTTTATTAATGATGAACTTGTTCGCGTAGGAAATCTGTTCGAGGAAAAACAGCAGCAGTATTCTGCTGGCGCTGATCCGCTGTCAAACTTCCGTACTGGCGCTCTGCTGGAGCATCACGATGGCGGTTATGACATGATGTATGCGGTGGCTAAGGGCTATCTGAACAAGCACATCGCTTTCCTCTACGACCATGGTATCGCCGACAAAACGGAGGAATCCTTGCGCGACATGGTGGTCTATGGTCTGATTATGTTGTACATGGTCAAGAAGCACAAGGAATGGCTTGCACAAGTGAAGGAGTGAGCTTAATGAGCAGTAAACGTAAACTTAAGCGCCGCAATCCTGCGCCGGTGGCAGGGTTCAAGTACGAGCGCATGTGTCAGGCTGTATCTGAACAGGCCATTTACCGCGTGCTGGCTGTTGCGATTGACATCCTCTGGAATGATTTCGGTGGTCTGCAGCGCAAGGACCAACGTCTGAAGTTCTTCGCTGATACATTCCGGGAGCGTCTGGAAGTTGTCGACCAAGGCTTTACACCGACGCAGCAGGCAGCTATGGACGAGCTGCAGCGCCAGGCTGGGTATAGCGTCATCTTTGATAAAAGATAAACAAGTATTACAATAATGGTTAAGAGGTGATAATTTGGACAAAAATCAGCTGAAAGCTATCCTGCGTTCCGCTTGGTCGCTGGATGAAGAGATACAATCATATAAGGAGCGGATAGTGGTCAGCAGAGCCAGAGCTGAGAAGAATACGCCGCATTATGGTCCTCAGACTGGCGGCGGCGGGGACGGCAAGCGCATGGAAAACGATGTAATAAGCATGCTCGATGAGGAAAATTACCTCTTGGAGCTTATCGACAAACGGCAACGAGAGCTGCGTAAAATAATCGGTTACATCGAGTTACTTCCCAAAAGTCCTATGCGGGCGGTTCTTCACAAGCGTTACATAAATTATCACACCTTCGAACAAATAGCGGCTGAACTGCATTATTCATGGCAGAATGTACATAGGCTGCACAGCAAGGCTTTAGATTACATCTTGCATGAAGTGAATAAAGGAAACGCATAAAAGAATAGAGTAAATGCGAGTACGATCTGTGCTATAATGTATAATAGCGATAGCAAAGAGAATAGTGAGAGCCGTTGGCCATTGGTCAGCGGCTTTTCTGTTGTATATTTTCTGCCTTTGCCGGGCGTGGTTTTTTGTTGAGTTTTTACCACGCCGGAACAGACTAAACACCTTCTTTCCGGACGCAAGGACACCGCACTGCAATGCGGCGCGTCCGGCAAGGGTAGAAGAATTCGAGGTATAACATGGAGCACAGTAAAAAGTATAGGCTGATGGCTAATAAGCTGATACGCACTTTGCCGGAGTTTGCGGATATCAAGGCTGCTAAAGTAAAAATAGCCTACTTATCCAGCCTGGAAGAGAAGAAGCGAAATAAGCGGACGATATTTGCTGATTGCAACTTAGTGAGCGACCGCTACAGCTGGTGCTGTCCCTATGATTTTTTTATTGTGGTCTATGAGCCGAATGTAGTTGGCTTCAGCGAAAAGCAGATGGAAACATTGCTGAGGCATGAGCTGCATCATGTTGGCATTGACTTTGAGAAAGACGAAACAGGCTTTTATGTTGTGCCGCATGATGTGGAGGAGTTTTGGGATATTATTGATGATGTGGGATTAAGGTGGTGTGAGATGGATGCCTACAAAGAAACAACTGGATAATTTAAAGAATGGAAAAGCCACAAGGTTTCGAAGCGGCGAGGAAGCGGCGAGAAGTGGCAAAAAAGGCGGTCAGGCATCCGGTGAAGCGCGCCGCCGCTTAAAGTCGTTCCGTGAGCTGGATGCAGACTTCACTACTGACGATGAACGTAAGGAGATGCTGGATGCGCTGAAGCTGAAGGCTAAGCGTGGCAACATCAGAGCTTTTGAAATTTATCGCGATACTGTAGGCTTGAAGCCTAAGGAGAACGTGGAAATCTCCGGGGAGCTTGCCAATCCGTTTGCAGGGCTGACGGATGCAGAACTGAAAAAGCTGGCTGGTATGGATGGATAAGCAGCTTATAACATTGGGAGCAAAGATAGAACTTGCAAGACGCAGGTTCTTTTTTTACGCCCAACTGAAGAACCCTGACTTCTACCGGAGCGACCGCAAGTATCTGCAGGAGCTGTGCGATACCTTGCAATGGTTCCTGACGTCGGATAAGAAGATACTTGTCCTGAACATGCCTCCGCGTCATGGCAAGAGTTATACGGCCAGCAACTTCGTGGAATGGGCGCTAGGCAGGGATAACACCTTGCAGGTCATGATTGGTTCTTATAACGAAACACTGTCGACGCGCTTCAGCAAGAACGTGCGTGACAGCATCAGTGAGGCTAAGGCGGATGTTTATAAGCCGGTCTATAGTGATGTGTTCCCCACCACCAAAATTAAGCGTGGTGACGGCGCTATGAACCTGTGGAGCCTTGAAGGACAGCAGACAAGTTACCTTGCTACATCGCCGACCGGTACGGCAACAGGCTTCGGCTGCAGGCTGATGATCATAGACGATTTAATCAAAAATGCAGAAGAAGCATATAACGAAAATGTCAAAGAAAAGCATTGGGACTGGTTCACCAATACCATGCTGTCACGTGGCGAGGGCAATT
>OQVT01001910.1_pt1 | contig 13399 bp, 7 predicted proteins | sample 1691561 | NCBI WGS metagenome assembly OQVT01 (sample SAMN03418260, study PRJEB22391) | human gut metagenome | biome: human-gut; feature: organic feature; material: feces | host: Homo sapiens | place: Tanzania | collected 2013-01 | reverse complement strand
GCCGCCCTTGGCCTTCTCGTCCTTTCCGACCTCAACGGTCAGTTTGTCGTCGCCTGTCTTCATGGGTTTTACGTCAGGTGTAGCCGTTGCAACGGGCGTAGCCTGCGCCTTGCTGGTCTTCTTCTGTCCGAGGTTAGAGAACTCCGTAAGGTCGATGACTGGTGTCGGTTCAGCCGACTTTGCCGTGTCTTTCTTCGCATCGGCAGTGTTGCTGCTTGTTGCAACCGATGCGGTGTATCCATTCTCTACGCTTGTTGTCTCGCTGTCGTTATTGTTCAGTTTGTCTGTAACAATCTCCGACGCCTTACCCGTGATTGATTTCAGCGGGTTGAACATGCGGCGTACCCATGTGATGGTCTGCTTGCTGATGAATGTGAGCAGCGCTATTGCCACGAAGAACAGCAACGCAGTGAGTCCAGGAGGGCCTACTATGTTCTCTATGAAGTTCACGCAGACGGCTCCGTGGTTGCCTCCGGGGTTGAATATCGCCTCGGGCAGGAGTGGTGCAAGCACTTTTGCGAGGAATATAGACACCCATATCATAGACACACCCATGCCGAAGAACCACTTCCATAAGCTCAGCTTGTATATTCCCATTGTCTTGATGCCTGCCACGAACAGGAAACAAGGAATCAGGAAGGCTGCGTAGCCGAAGTGCTCCGTGATGAGTATGTATGATATGATAGCTCCGTACGAGCCGCAATAGTTCTTTATTATCTTGTCATGGTTGAGCCACTCTCCTGGACGTAAGTTCTCGAGCAGACTCTGGTCTTCGGCTCCGGTATTTATGTAGGATACCATCGAGACTGTTAAATGTATCGCGAGAATCGCAATCATCATGCCTACCAAGAAGTCTGTTTTCTCACTTTTCAGGATGCTCTGCCATATTGTTGCTTCTTTAGAGTTAGATGCTTTGCGCTCTGTTTTCTTCTTTGCCATATTTTGTTTAAAATTGTGTCGTTTGTTGTGTCGTGTGCATCAAATCGTATGTTATATTCTGTAATGATTCGATTTACGGCTGTTTTCTACCGAAATTGCTTACAAAATTAGTGGAAAAAAGTCGGAAACAGCCATATTTTCGCACTTTTTTTCTAATTTTGCAAAATCTTTCAACATCGAGATGAAAACAATATACAATAAATTTGATAAGAACGTTATAAACGCCCTGCCGTTAGTGGATTTCCCGGGTAAGATCACGGTGGTGCTCAACGAGTCGGAAGCCGACCGCGCGGTGGATTATCTCCTCTCGTGCGAAATGTTGGGCGTCGACACCGAGACTCGCCCCGCGTTCCGCCGTGGGCAGAACCATAAGGTGGCGCTATTGCAGGTTGCCACCAAAGACCAGTGCTTTCTGTTTCGTCTTAACCATATCGGCTTGCCCGATTCGCTTGTGCGCTTGTTGAGCAACAAGATGGTGCCAATGATTGGTCTTTCGTGGCACGACGACCTGCTCTCGCTCCATCGCCGTCGTGAGTTTGAGCCAGGCTGGTTCATCGATATCCAGGACATCATAGGCAACATTGGCGTGCAGGACAAGAGTCTGCAGAAACTTTACGCCAATCTCTTCGGCGAGAAGATAAGCAAGCGCCAGCGCCTCACCAACTGGGAGGCGGATGTGCTCACCGACAAGCAGAAGGAGTATGCCGCTATCGACGCATGGGCGTGCATAAAGCTCTACAACGAGATAATGCAGCTGATGGCTACCCACGACTACGAACTGAAGGTTGTGGAGGAGAAGCCTGCCGAGTAATGTAAAAATACAAACGACTATATGTACAAAAATCTATATTTAAAGAAGGGTAAGGAGGAAAGTCTAAAGCGTTTCCATCCTTGGATATTCTCTGGTGCCGTAGCGCAGATTGAGGAGGGCGTAGAAGAAGGCGAAATCGTGCGCGTTTTCACCTCGCAAGGCGACTTCATCGCTGTCGGCATGTATCAGATCGGTTCTATCGCTGTGCGCGTGTTGTCTTTTCGCGACGTAGAGATAGACGGCGAGTTCTGGCTCTCGCGCCTGCAGTCGGCTTGGCAGATGCGTCAGGCTATCGGACTCATTGGCCGTGAGAACAACAATACGTTCCGTCTTGTTCATGGCGAGGGCGACAACCTCCCAGGTCTTGTTATCGACTGCTATGGCGACACCGCGGTTATGCAGGCTCACAGCGTGGGTATGCACCTCGTTCGCCATGAGATATGCGAGGCTCTCGTGAAGGCTTCTGAGGGCGAGATCAAGAACGTTTACTACAAAAGCGAGACAACGTTGCCGTTTAAGGCGGACGTGGAGCACGAGAACGGCTTCATCTACGGTTCGATGGGCAGCGACGTGGCTATGGAGAACGGCTTGAACTTCCATATCGACTGGCTGAAGGGTCAGAAGACTGGTTTCTTCGTCGACCAGCGCGAGAACCGCCACCTGCTCGAGACTTATTCGAAGGGTCGTTCGGTGCTCAATATGTTCTGCTACACGGGCGGCTTCTCGGTTTACGCTATGCGTGGCGGCGCAAAGCTGGTTCACTCCGTTGACAGCAGCGCCAAGGCTATCGAGCTGACAAACAGGAACATCGAGCTTAACTTCCCCGGCGACGAGCGTCACGCAGCGTTCTGCGAGGATGCGTTCAAGTTCCTCGACGCAAACGACAAGACATACGACCTCATCGTGCTCGACCCACCTGCGTTCGCCAAGCATCGTGCAGCTCTGCGCAATGCGCTGAAGGGCTACACACGCCTCAACGTGAAGGGATTGCAGCGCATCAAGCCCGGTGGCATCCTCTTCACATTCAGCTGTTCGCAGATTGTGACAAAGGAGAACTTCCGCAACGCTGTCTTCACAGCTGCGGTGCAGGCTAACCGCAAGGTGCGCATCCTGCATCAGATTCACCAGCCTGCCGATCACCCGATTAACATCTACCATCCGGAGGGCGAATACCTCAAGGGATTGGTGCTTTATGTAGAATAAAAACAAGACTGTGGAAAAATCTTCTGCGATAATCAATTCATTCGTGGACAGAGTGCGAAGCTTCGCCTCTGTCCACGAATTGTTCGTTTATGGGGGCAAGTATATTGTGGCGCTTTCGGGCGGCGCAGACAGCGTGTCGCTGCTCTTTGTGCTGAAACATCTGGAGGACGAACTGGGCATAGACGTTGAGGCTGCTCACTGCAACTTCCATCTGCGTGGCGCCGAATCGGTGCGCGACGAGGAGTTCTGCAAGCAACTTTGTGAGCGTCTTTCCGTGCCTCTGCATCTCATCCACTTCGACACGCAGGCTTATGCCGACCTGCATAGTGTGAGCATCGAGATGGCTGCGCGCGACTTGCGCTATGGATATTTCGAGAACCTGCGCCGCGATATCAAAGCGCAGGATATCTGCGTTGCACATCATCGCGACGACAGCGTTGAGACCGTTCTGCTCAACCTCGTTCGCGGCACCGGATTGCGTGGGCTGCGAGGCATTAAGCCGCGCAACGGCAACATCATTCGACCTCTGCTTTCGCTTAGCAGAGAGGATATTGTGCAGTATCTTGGTGCTCTCGGTGAGAGTTACGTTACAGATTCAACCAATCTGCATAACAACGTGAAACGCAACAAGATACGTCTTGATGTAATGCCGCTGTTGCGCGAGCTTAATCCGAGCGTAAGCCTGTCGATTTTCGAGTCGTCGCTGCGTGTTGGCGAGGCTCTGAAAGTGTTCGATGAGGCAATGAAGCGAAGCATTGCCGACGTCACAGCCACCTCACCATCTCACCATCTCACTATCTCACCACCTCACCATCTTGTCATCTCTGTTGAACGACTTAAGCAGCAGCCTTCGCCCGAATATACTTTGCACGAAATACTCAGCAGTCGCGGCTTCACTTCGGCGCAGATTGAGCAGATATACGGTTCGCTCGACACCTGCTCTGCAGGCAAAATCATAGCTTCCGATTCGCACGAACTCGCCTTCGACCGCGGTTCTCTGCTCGTTCAGCCGAGAACAAATGTAGCCGATACTGCACGCTCAATGCGCATACCCGAAACCGGCACGTATGTGTTCAGCGACAGTTTGAAGATAAAGGTAGCGGCGGAAGATTGCGGCGACGATTACGTGCCGAGTCGCGCAGCCGACTGCGTATGTCTCGACGCATCGGACATCAAGTTCCCACTCACCTTGCGCCACATTGAGCAGGGCGACCGCTTTGCTCCATTTGGCATGAACGGCATGAAGCTCGTAAGCGATTATCTCACCGACCGCAAGAAGAATGTCTTTGAGAAACGTGCCCAGCTCGTAGTCACCGACGCACAGCAACGCATAGTCTGGCTTGTAGGCGAGCGCACCGACAATCGTTTTCGCATTAGCAAAGAAACCAGTAAAGCCCTGCGTCTTACTTTGTTACAGTAGCGTGGTAACCATGTTTTTGCTATGCGGTAACAATATAGTTGCTATGTGGTAATAGCGTTCTTGCTACGTGGTAATCAAATAGCTACTAAGCAAAAACGATGTAGAACAAAAGAAATCGGTCATTAGAAACTGAGCTGTAGCCCAATTTCTAATGACCGATTTTTAGTATAAATGTGTTGTTTACAACTTCTTGAACACGCCCTGCATCTGCTCGCCGAGTCCGATGGTGTAGCCCTGCGATACAAATACTACGCGGTTGAATGTGTCGGCGATGATGAACATCGGCATCTGCTTCTCGTTCATCAGCTTCATCTCACGTGCAATCTGCTTGCGTACCGATCCGTCCTTGTCGAGGGCGAACTGCACGGTTGACGGCAGACCCGGGAACTCGTCGTGGTTGAACTTGGCTGCGTCGGCTTCGCTCTCGAAGAGCAGCACTACCGGACGGCCCCATGCCTCGAACGCTTCCTTCATCTTCTCGATGTCGTGCAGAGCGTGGTTGGTTGGTTCCTGACCTACGCCGAGGATGCCTACAACGTAATAACCGCGACCGGTCTGTGAGAGCAGACTTACTTCCTTACCGTCCTTTGTAACGAGGCTTTCTGAGTTGAACGAACCGATTACTGTCACTTCGTTGGTGTTTTGGCGAATCTCAAGAGGCAGGGTTGTTGTCTGACCCTTTACAATCTCGAAGATACGGTTTGATGCGAGTACGCTGCCGTTTGCAAGACGTGTACCCGTGGTGAGCATGTATGTGCCGGCGTCGAGCTTGTAGCCGTTCTTGAACGTGTTGCTCCATGTAGTGCCGTTGCCCATGTCAGCCTGACCCTCATCGAAGTTGAGCAGCTGAGCCGTGCCGTTTTCTATGCGGCTGATTGTGAAGTGGCTGTAATACTTCGGGTTGTCGAGCAGCTTTGTAGGCTCGTATGTCAGCTTGATTATACCGAGAGCTGCTGCGGTAGATATCTTGTCGGCTGTGTTGTCGAACTTCACATCCTGCCATTCGCCGTTCTTCTTGTACTGTATCTTGCCCGTCACAGCGTCCTTCTGTGCTTCGATGCCGAGGCTGCGAGCCACGTCGACGAAGAAGATGTCGCGCGAACGTTCGTCGGTAATCTTCGACTTCATAACGCCAACCGGAGTCTGTGCGATGCGCAGAGCCTTCTTGTCGGGGTTGAGGCGGATGTTCTTCTTTATCCATTCTACGAGCTTCATCGGGTCGGCGCGGAAAGCGTCGGCTGCCTTCTTGCTGAACGCCTTCTCGAAGTACTGCTTGAACGGAATTGTAATCAGCTCGTCCTCAACACGCGGTGAGAGCTGGTCGGTTGTTGCGTTGTAGCTGTCTTCGAGAATCTCGGTTGTGATGTCGCGCAAGTCCTTGTCGCTGAGTGTGGCGAGTATGCCCATCACGCGGTCTTCGTTGTCGCTGTGGCGTTTGATGAAGTCGACGATGGTCTGCTTGTTGCCGCGCGATTTGAAGATGTACTCGGCGCCGCGCTCATTGATGCGCTTTGCCTCCTCCATTGTGGGGAACGTTGCTGTATATGCCTTGCGAATGCTGTCCTCAAGAGCAAAGCGGCGCTGGTTCTCCTTGTGCATCTCGTCGCTGACGTATGGTAGCTGCGGATCTTCCTTCGGCGGAACGATGTCCAGGTAGGTGCATTTAGTGTGTGCACTTGTCTCAAGTGCACCAACAGAACTGGTAGGTGCACCCTCTGGGAGGGTGAGTATGGTTTCTTTGTCCTTGCCGAACGATACCTTCTGGTAGGTGTATTTGCCGTCTTTCGACGCCCAAACAACCAAGTCGCCGATGCCTGCAGAGAGCGAGGTATGACCCTTTGCGTCGGTATATTTTGTTACAGCTGTGAAGAACTCGGCGTAGTTGTAAATCTTGAACTCGACACGGGCGTTCTCTACCGGCTTGCCTTCGCTGTCCTTGACATAGAAGTCGATAGGCGCAACCGGCGCATAGTTGGAGGTGAGGTTGATTTCTGTGAAGTTGCTTGTGCGCAGCATCACCTCCTCAGGTCCGTTATAGTCGCCGAAAGCACGTGTGTGCATGAGCATTGCTCGCGAAGCCGGCGCATTGAACCAACCGAGGTTGAGCACCGGTTCTGGTTCGCAGGCGCCGAGGAAGTACCACTTGCCGTCTGCCCAAGCCTCTACCCAGGCGTGGTTGTCGTCGGTGTGAGCCCAACGCGGTGTGTACACCTGGCGTGCAGGTATGCCTACGGCTCTGAGCGCTGCAACGGCAAACGTACTCTCTTCGCCGCAACGTCCGGTTGCGGTCTTGAGCGTTGCGAGAGGCGCCGATGTGCGGGCGTCAGAAGGCTGGTATGTCACCTTCTCGTGGCACCAGTGGTTCACTTCAATGATGGCGTCCATCATCGACATGCCCTTGATGCGGTCCTTCAATTCGTTGTAGAACACCGAGCGTGCATTGTCCAGAGCCTCGTTGTTGACGCGGATAGGCACAACGAAGTGGCGGAAAAGCAGTTCGGGAACGTTCTTGCCCCAAGGCATCTCCTTGCGAGCCTTGAATGACATGCGCACGTTGTCGGCGAAGAACGAGGTAGGGTAGTCGGTGACGTCGGCAAGCGGCATGTAGGCATAGAGGAACTTCAATGCTTCCTGCTCGTCGGCGGTCAGATTTTCTTTCTGTGTGTTGTAGAATGTCTTGCCGACAGTCTTAACGCGCTCCTTGAAGATGTTCTCCACGGTGTTGCGGTAGTTGGTGTCGGAAATGAATTGTCCCTGCGCATTCGCTGTCAGACTCAATGCGAATATAGATGCAGAAATAAGAATTTTCTTCATTGTCGTTTTTAAGTATTATAAAAAAGGAGGCTATGGCGTGTTGTCATAGTCTCCTGTAAGCTTTTCTTGTGTGTCAAAATTTTACAAGTAAACCTTGTAATACGCTTCTAACTTTTACAAGTCAATCTTGTTTACACGCTTCTCATGACGACCGCCCTCGAACGGAGTCTTGAAGAATTCGTCCATGATCTTCTCTGCTGTCTTGTTGTCGATGAAGCGTCCCGGCATAACCAGAATGTTAGCGTCGTTGTGCTGGCGTGTGAGCTGTGAAATCTCAGGGTTCCATACCAATGCTGCACGTACGCCCTTGTGCTTGTTGAGAGTCATTGCCATGCCTTCACCGCTACCGCAGATACCGATACCTGGATAAACGTCGCCGTTAGAGATAGCTTCGCCCAACTCGTGTGCAAAGTCAGGATAGTCGCAGCTCATATCGCTGTATGTTCCGTAATCCTTAAAAGGAATGTTGTGGCTCTCAAGGTACTCAACAACAAATTTCTTCAATGCGTAACCTGCGTGGTCGCATGCAATGCCTACTGTCTTAATTTCCATAGTACTGTAGTTTTAGTGGATTATTAATAAAGCAAGCTTATGCAGAAATTCTTACTTAACGTGAAGTTCTGCATAAGCTATGCCTGTTTATTTAGATAAGTAATCTTTCACCTGCTTATAAACGTTCTCTGCGTTGAAGCCCAACTTCTCGTCGAGCACCTTGTAAGGAGCAGAGAAACCGAACGACTCAAGACCATATACCATACCCTCAACGCCTACGAGGCTCTGAAGTGTAACGGGGAGACCTGCTGTCATACCGAAGATCTTTGCGCCCTTCGGCAGTACACTCTCTTGATACTCCTTGCTCTGTGTACGGAACAGACCCTCTGACGGAACGCTTACGATACGTGTCTTGATGCCGTCAGCGTTGAGCAACTCGGCACCTGCGAGGAGTGTAGACACCTCCGAACCTGAAGCGAGGAGGATAACGTCGTAGTTAGGATCGTCCTTAACGATGTATGCACCCTTGCGAACCTGAGAGTAGTCGGTGCCTTCAGGCAGAGAGTTCACGTTCTGACGTGAGCAAATCATCGCTGTCGGAGTGTCCATGTTCTCGTTAGCCATCTGCCAGCATACAGTTGTCTCGTCTGCATCAGCCGGACGGAATACGCGTACAGAGTCCTGACCCTTGTGATTCTTCAGCTTCTCCATAAGGCGAATCTGTGCTTCCTGCTCAACCGGCTCGTGTGTAGGTCCGTCCTCACCAACGCGGAATGCATCGTGTGACCATACGAACTTGATTGGAACGCGCATGAGAGCAGCCATACGGATTGCCGGCTTCATGTAGTCGGAGAATACGAAGAATGTGCCGCAAGCTGGGATAACGCCACCATGGAGATACATACCGATGCAGACGCAAGCCATAGTAAGCTCGCTCACACCTGCTTGAAAGAAAGCTCCGGTGAAGTCGTCCGGTGCAAGTTCGTGTGTCTTCTTGAGGAAACCGTCGGTCTTGTCAGAGTTGCAGAGGTCGGCTGAAGAGCAAACCATGTTTGGCACCTGCTCTGCCAGTACGCCGAGGCAGTTGGCTGAAGCTACACGAGTAGCTACGTCGCGCTTCTGAACGAGAGCACTCCAGTCTACCTTAGGAGCGTCGCCAGAGAACCAAGCCTTCATCTGTTCAGCCTTCTCTGGATTAGCCTTGCGCCATTCCTCTTCGGCAGCATGTCTTTCCTTAACGATCTCGCGAAGCTCAGCGTTGCGCTTTTCGTAAAGTTCCTTAACGTCGTCGAATACTACGAACGGGTCGTTGAGGTCGCCGCCAAGGTTCTTCACTGTGTTCTCGTAAGCGCCACCACCGAGCGGTGCGCCGTGAGTCTTCACGCTGCGCTCGTAGCTTGATCCGTCTTCCTTGCGTGCGCCCTTAGCCATTACGGTGTGACCGATGATGAGTGTAGGACGATTCTCTTCCTTGTTAGCGAGGATAAGAGCAGCGCGGATCTCGTCTGGATCGTTACCGTTGATTTCAAGAACGTTCCAACCCCATGACTCGTATTTCATGCGTGTGTTCTCGCGCATAACGACATCGCACTCTGTAGAGAGCTGAATCTCGTTAGCATCGTAGAACATGATGAGGTTGTTGAGCTTAAAGAGGCCAGCGATACGGCCTGCGCCCTGTGATATCTCTTCCTGAACTCCACCGTCAGAGATGTAGGCATAAATCTTGTGCTGCATCATGGTGCTGCCAAGACGAGCCTCAAGGAACTTCTCTGCAATAGCAGCACCTACAGCGTAAGTGTGTCCCTGACCGAGCGGTCCAGATGTATTTTCTATTCCATGAATAATGTCACGCTCAGGATGTCCCGGACATACAGTTCCCCATTGACGGAATGTCTTCAAGTCGTCAATTGTGTACTTGCCCTGCAGAGCGAGAGCTGAGTAGAGCATAGGAGACATGTGACCAGGATCAAGATAGAAGCGGTCGCGGCCTTCCCATGTCGGCTGATCTGGGTCGAAAACCAAGAACTCCGAAAAAAGAACGTTGATAAAGTCAGCACCTCCCATAGCACCACCAGGGTGACCAGATTTGGCTTTTTCTACCATCGATACAGCAAGCAGTCGAATGTTGTCTGCCGCATGATTCATTAAATCCTTATTATTCATTTTATTATTTAAAGTTTAACAGTTTCTTTCGTGGATAAAAAGGTCTTTTAGCTTGGAAACCGACTTTTTATGGTCTTTTTCCTTTGTTTCTTTTGCAAAGATAGCGATTATAGTTGATATAACGGCTATATTGTTTGCGGAATTTTAAAAAATATTCGAATTGTTGTTGACTTTCCTTTTACTATTTGGTTGTTTTTCTTTTACTTTTTGTTGGAGCTTAGCTTCTAATTTTGTTGTAACCTACGAGACGATACGTGCGTTGTCCTATACCTTTATAATATATAAGCATTTGGTAGATGTTCTCGGTTTGGTAGAAGTTGCCTTCTGTCGAAACGGGGTGGAGCGTGCCGTCATCGTGCATTGTGAGGTATTGGTATGAGTAATAGCCTTGCTTCAATGGTATATACGCTTCGTAGAGCTTCGTCTGTTCGTTGTACGTCATCTCGTATCGCGGTATAAAACGGTCGTTTGTCCACACGCCGTTGACAAACACTCTGCCGTTCTGTCGTGGAGCCTGAAGGCGGAAGTGAACTGTTACGTATTCCGATATGCGGTCGTTCTCAATATTGTCGCTGTTGCGGATATAGAAACTACCATTGGCGTCCTCGTCGTAGACATAACTCGGTCGCGGAAGGTCGGTCCATATCTGTGCGTGATAGTTCTTGCCGTCCCAACCTACGTTCTCAATGCCAAGAGTAGGGTGGGTTACGTCAAGAATTTCAAACTTATGAAATTCGTTGCCTCCGTTGAAGATATAGTCGCGGTTGTGCTCCCAACGCAGTCCGCTGCCGGTCTGGTATTGTGCCGCAGCGTTGACGCGTGCCGTGCTCCATCGTCCGTTCTGCATCACGACAGTATATAGTTCGGTGTTGGGATTCGTAATGCCAAGAGCCGAATAGTTTATCTCTGCAGCCACCTGCTGATGGGCTTTGTTTGTGTCGATATCGGTGTTTGTAGTCACCGCCATGCTCGTTTTAACCAGCGGCTCCACAACCATAAAGCAAGCCGAGAAGACGGTGTCGCCTTCGTTCTCGTCGTATACCGTGAGACGATAGTTGCCGCTCATCTTTATGCGGCAATTCTCGTTCGGAATGGAAAGTCGATAGTGGGTGTAAAGCGTATTGGTGTTCAGCGATTCCTCGATGTCGTCAATGGTGCTGCCGTCTGCAAATCCTTCACAGTAGTCCGACTCGAAGATACCTTCCGACACACTCCAGTCGGCTTCGCAATGCTGCAGTCGGTAGACATAGCGATGATACTCGTGTGTGAGGTCGTCGAAACTGATGTTTATCGCTTCGCCGTTGAGTGTAGCTATAGGCATTGAGAGCCAATTGTTGCCAGCCACAACCTGCAATGACGCAATGTTCTCCGACTTTATTTCGTTATATTGCGCAAAGCTGTTGGTGGCGGCAAACGCCGACAATGCGATGATTATAGCCAATAGGTGTTTTCTCATAATCTGTTGTTTTAGGAGCGTTTGCCTATTAGAAGTCTACCGACACCTTCACGTTGATTTGTCTGCCCGTAAGGTAGTTAGGAACTGCATACTGCTGTCCAGTCACGTCAGTAATCCAGTAGTAGGAGTTAACGTTGTTTATGCCCAAGAGGTTCAGACACTCGGCGCCCACCCAAAGGTTACGGATAGGGTTGCGCTTGTTGTGTCGGTCGTTGTTGTCGATGATGCGATAGTTCAAGCCGATGTCAGCACGCTTGTATGCAGGAGCACGGAATACGTTCGACTCGAGCTCTCTGTGCGGAGCAGAGAACGGCAGACCGTCGGCGAGCGCCAGCTTCAGCGACATCTTCCAGCGTGTGGTGCCAGGGAAGTAGTCGGTGAAGAACATGTTCACGGCATAGCGCTGGTCGGTAGGCAAGGGGATAGACTTGCCGTTCAGCTTCATGCTCGTGTTCATTAGCGAGAGCGACACCCACGAGTCTGTGCCCGGTACGAATTCGCCGAAGAGCTTCAGATCCAAGCCTGCTGCGTGTCCGCTGCACATGTTGTCGCCATAGTATACCACCTTCACGTTGTTCACGCTGTACGGCACAAGATTGCCAAGCGCCTTGTAGTAAGCCTCGGCTGTGAACTTGAACGGACGATTGTTCATCTTGAAGCGATAGTCGAAGCCCGCAATGAAGTGGATAGACCGCTGACTCTTTGCCTTGCGGTTGAGCGAAGCGTATGTTATGCCGTTCACCGTTGTGGTGTCTCTAATCTCCTTGAAGAACGGCGCCTGATAGTAAAGGCCGGTGGCGAAGCGCATCGTGATGTTATCGTTGAAGGCAGGGATGATGCCCAGCGACAGACGCGGACTGAGGATTGTCTCCTTCGTGAAACTCCAGTAGGCGAGACGCACACCGTAGTTCAATGTGTAGAGCGTCTTGCCTGCCGAACCCGTGAAGCGATAAGTGTCCTGAGCATAAGCCTCGATGCGGTTTGCGGTGAGCGTGTTCTTCGCGCGCATACTATATATCATATAGAGGTCTTTGCCGGTATGCGGAATGCTGTACTTGCTCGAGTCGCGCATCTCGTACTCTACCGAGTTCTCGTTGATATGCTCCCATTTGTATGTGAAAGCCGCCTCAATGTCGTGCTTCTTCTGCTTCGTCTTGAACAGCAACTTTGCACTTTCTACGTGCGCCTTAAGATAGTTGCGAGTGTGCTGGAAGTAAGTGCCTACGCCCAGGTTCTCGCTCGTCTCGGTCTGTGTGAGCCAGTACTGACCTTGTATGTCGTACTTCTCCTGCTCGCGCGTGTTGAACGCCGAGGCGATGAGCGAAAGACTTGTGTTCTCGCCGAACTTGCGTGTTATTCCTAACGAACCGAAGAATGTGCGGAACACGTCTTTCTCATGTCCGTCGAAGTACACCTTGAACGCCTTCACGTTCTCCATCGTGCCGAAGTTGGTCTCTCGGTCCTCAGGCGTGAAGTTGTAGTGGTTGTCCGATATGTTGCCAAGGAACTTGATGTCCCAACGCTTGTTGGGCGAATACGTAAGATAAGTCTGGTAGTCGATGAACGTAGGCTGGTACTCGCCCTTAGTGTCCATCGAACCCAGCAGATACTTCGTTGTCTTGTAGCGCAATCCGTTGCTCCACGAGAACTTCTTGTTGCTCATGCCCACGAAAGCGCTTGCTCCGAGCATACTTGCCGTGGCAGACGCTTCGAAGCGCTTTGGACGGCGGTATTCGATGTTGAGCGCCGACGACATCTTGTCGCCGTAGCGCGCCTCGTAACCGCCCGTAGAGAATCCGATCTTCTCAACCATGTCGGGGTTGATTACTGAGATGCCCTCCTGCTGTCCGCTTCTTACGAGGAATGGGCGGAATATTTCCACATTATTTATATATACACTATTCTCGTCGAACGAACCGCCGCGCACATTGTATTGCGACGAAAGTTCGCTGTGCGTCGATACTCCCGCCTGACTCTGTATCATTTCCTCCACAGCGTTGCCCGTTGTAGAAGGCATGTTCTTGATATGTTCCTTGCTCAGCTCCTGCGTCTGTCCGGTTTCGATGCGCTTGCCCGTGATAGTAACCTCCGACAAGGCATT
>OQVT01001909.1_pt1 | contig 13401 bp, 10 predicted proteins | sample 1691561 | NCBI WGS metagenome assembly OQVT01 (sample SAMN03418260, study PRJEB22391) | human gut metagenome | biome: human-gut; feature: organic feature; material: feces | host: Homo sapiens | place: Tanzania | collected 2013-01 | reverse complement strand
TATATATTATATGATCAAGAACAACTTATCGCTTCTCCATCAAATCTTTGGAGATATGGATGTTGTATTTCTTGGTGGGAATAACTATTTTAAGGTGAATTTTAATGAAGTAGATTTTAGGTCGGATATTAATAAGACAAAGTTTATAACTCTTATCAATAGGATCATTACACTTGGAGAAAATAATTCAGATCCAGATCCTGTAGGAGAATTTAAAGATTCTCCAAAAGGTATTGCGATGGAATTAATTGATAAAGTGGAAACTTCACAAAATGTGACTATTACTAATGTATCTAAAATTGCAACATTAAAAACAGATGTAGATATAATTAAACCTACAACACCAGCTAATGTTCAAAATAGTACAAAGGCCGAAGATAAAAAGAAAGATACAGTAAAACCTAAATCTGATGATACAACAGCAGATAATGCAACTACAGAAGAAACCAAAAAAGATGCTATTGTAGATGCTATAACTAAAGCTTCGGAAGATTCTACTACATCCGATGAAGCTATGAAGAAATTAAACAGTGATGAATTTAAAGAGATGGTACTAGCTCTTCAAAATGATTCTTCTGAAAATGCAAGAGTGAGTAAAGTTCAAGCATCTAAAGTGATAGCTGTTCAAAATGAATTTTATAAGAAAAAAGTTGCTGGTCGATCTGTTGAAGATCTGTTGAAAGGGAGTAAAGCTTCCGAAACACTGCCAGTAACTAAACTGAAAGTATCTTCCATCAATGAAGATTGGCAGAATATGACTTTCATGAATTTTGATAAAGATTACGATTTAAATTCTGATATAATCCGTATGCTTGATTCTATGAAAGATTGGACGTATCCTATTGCTGTGCGTAATATCGATATTAAAGACAATTCTACATCGGAAGATATATTAGATTTATGGACAATAGAATGTCAAGACTCTAGAGGAAGTAAGTTTACACTAAGAGTAGATATTCCGAAGTTTATTAATGGATCAAACTTTTTGAAGTTACGTGGTAACGAGAAAACATTGATGATTCAATCTGCATTATTACCGGTGATTAAAACCGGAGCCGATGAATGTCAGATCATTGGAACAGGTGGCTATAACAAAATTTTTGTTAGACGCTTTGGTGCTCGAGTTGGTCAGTCTTTACCATCTACAAGTAATTTGATTAAGGCTTTAAACAAGTATACCCAAGATAATAAAGATATTAAGATCACCATGGGAGATAATAGTAAAGTATGCTCTAAATATGATCTTCCTATGGATTACATAGATTTATCTCAAATTCTAAATAATATAGAAACAAAAAATACAAAAGTATACTTTAACCAAGATGAATTAAGAGAAAAGTATCAAGTAGATGATACTAAAGGTATTCCAATAGCAATTCGTAAAGAATTTTCGTCTAAAGACAAAAAGAGTATTGAAACTATCTATTACTATAATGGAACCAATGGTACATTGTCACAAGATATTGTATTTTTACTAATACAAGATGTCCCATCGTTTGGAGATGTATATGCTCAGATTAAAGTATCTGGAGCTAGATATTCCTACTCTAAAGCTAGTATCTTAAATAAGAAAATTCCGATTTTGACATTGGATAACAAATGGCATCAGTTGTTTACCCAGACATCACCCAATAAGGGGATTAAACGTCTTGAGGAGGAACTGAATGAGCTTTTAAAAAAGCAGGGAAAAGTAAATACGGAATCAAAAGAAATCCGTAAACTGAAAAAACGTCTGATGCAGGAAATCATGGAGTCAGCAGAAAATGCTGCGGAAGGAAATGACGAGAAAGCAGTAAAAAAGCTGGAGGAAAATAAGCGTCTTATTAATGACTGTAACGAAAAGCTGGAAGAATATGAAGAGGAACAGCTGGAGCTTCCGCAAAAAATTGAATCGGTAAACAGAGAATTGATGCTGCTTACGATGGAAACCTGCTATGACACGTTGAAAAATAATGAAAAAGAAATTGAAGATACGGCAAAATGGGTTGCGCAGATTCGTGTGGAATTGAAAAAAAGGCTGATTCGTAAACAGGAAAAGGAAATTATGAACCAGGAATTATATTCCTATATGCATGATATTTTTGGCGCAGAAGTAATTGAGCTGTTTGATATGAAATATAGTAAAGAAGAATAAGAAAGGAAGCGTCATGACCATCTGGATTATGACGCTTTAGTAATAATATGAGATATCTACTTAGTGCATCAGAAATGAAAAACTGTGATAACGGAACGATAGAACGGATTGGAATTCCAGCGATGGTGCTTATGGAACGTGCGGCACTTTCGGTTGTGGAGGAGCTTTTAAACCGGGAGCCGGAATGCGGGAATATTCTTGTGGTCGCAGGAAAAGGAAATAACGGTGGGGATGGTCTTGCAATTGGCAGACTTCTTGCACGCACTGGGAAAAGGGTTACTATTTATATGCCGGTAAAGGCAGCTTCTACAGAGGCTCTTTTACAGGAAAAAATTGTGAAAAATATGGGTTTTCCCATCTGTGACAAATGGCCACAGGAAGAATATGATATTATTATAGATGCATTGCTTGGGATTGGTATTTCCGGAGAACTCCGCAGTCCGTACCCGGAAGTTATCCGGAAAATCAATGATTGCAGAAAAAGCGGAACAAGGGTATATGCGGTTGATTTACCTACCGGAATTGATACAGATGCCGGAAAAGTCATGACGGAAGCAGTAAAAGCGGATGTAACCATTACCTTTCAATATTTAAAAAGAGCGCATATGCTTTATCCGGCAAGGGAATATTGTGGGGATGTGGTTGTTAAGGATGTTGGAATAGAAGCTTTCGGAATAAAAAAGGATACTGCTTTTTCTTACGAAAAGTGTGAGGTTGAGAAGCTTTTGCCAAGAAGAAATCCGGCAGGACATAAGGGAACCTTTGGGAAGGTATTTCTTTATGCAGGCAGTACGGAAATCAGTGGTGCAGCAATTTTGTGTGCAAGGGCGATTCTGGCAACAGGAGCCGGGATGGTAAAGATATTTACGGCAAAAGAAAACTGGGTGCCGATACAGACAGCACTTCCGGAGGCAATGCTGACCGAAAGTATAGACGAAGCAATCAATTGGGCAGACGTGATTGTGGCAGGTCCCGGAATCGGAAAAAGCAGGATGGCTTACGATACGTTGAATAAAATTTTCAATAGTAAGCCACATCATATGGTATTGGATGCGGATGCAATTAATCTGCTTGCAGAACATATGGAGTTACAGGAATTACTCTGTGAATATAGCCGGAAAGTACAGGGGCAGGTAATTCTTACTCCACATCCCATGGAATTTGTAAGACTAACAAAAAGTTCCATGGAACAATATCAGATGGAACGGGAAACTCTTTTAAAAATAACTGCCACCCGGTTACACAGCGTGGTAGTATCAAAAGATGCAGTCACGATGGTAAATGAGGGAGATAATTTACCTGTTTATTATAATTCTTCGGGAAACAATGGTATGGCAACTGCCGGGAGCGGGGATGTCCTTACCGGTGTGATTGGCAGTCTGATGGCACAGGGAATGAGTGGTTTTGATGCAGCATGTACAGGAGTGTTCCTGCATGGAATGGCAGGAGATGATGCGGCAGTAAAAAAAGGAACCAGGGGAATGCTGGCATCAGATATTCTGGAAGAATTGTGGAAATATATGCGGTAAGGCTCTGAAAATACAAAACACGGATGAATACCTTTCGGACAATCGGGTAATACTTACACTACGAAAAGGAAAACCTATTGGAAATGAAGGGGATATTATGAAACGTGGAGATGTTTATTATTGTGATTTAAGACCGGTGGTAGGTTCAGAACAGGGAGGTATCCGCCCGGTGCTTATCGTACAGAATGATGTGGGAAACAGGCATAGCCCGACATTGATTGTGGCAGCCATTACCTCAAAGATGAATAAGGCAAAGCTGCCTACGCATATTGAACTGAGTGCAGATAAATATGATATGGAGCGTGATTCCGTGATTTTGCTGGAACAGCTGCGTACGGTTGATAAAAAAAGATTAAAGGACCGGGTATGCCATCTGGATGACCATTTAATGAAACAGGTGAACCGTGGACTCATGATTAGTCTGGAGTTGAATACATAGAACAGACCGTGAGGCTCCCTTGACGATAAGAATCGGAAATGATATAGTTTAATTTGATATTTTATACAAAGGAGATGACAAAATGGAAGAAGCCGGACCTGCGGCGAATTCAATCAAAAGCTTTTTTCGCTCGCTTGGAAAGAAAAACGGGGATAATGCCGATGATGTAACAGAAGAAATCATTTCTATGGTCAACGAAGGACATGAGCAGGGGGTATTGCTTGATACCGAAGCAGAGATGATTACAAATATCTTTGAATTTGGTGATAAAGAAGCCCATGATATCATGACAAATCGTAAGAATATTCTTGCAATCGATAATGAAACGCTTCTTGATGATGCCATAAGCCAGATGCTTGAGGCAGGAAAAAGCCGTTTTCCCGTATATAATGAGAATATTGATAATATTGTTGGAATCTTACATTTCCGCGATGCCATATTGGCGCAGCGCAAGGGAGAAAATGCGCAGCGTAAAATTAAGGATATCAGTGGGCTTGTAAGAGAGGCAATGTTTGTTCCGGAAACAAAGAATATTGCGGACTTATTCCGTACGATGCAGCGTCTGAAGACACAGATGGTCATCGTTGTAGATGAGTATGGGCAGACGAAGGGAATTCTTGCAATGGAAGATATCCTGGAGGAGATTGTCGGAAACATCATGGATGAATACGACAAGGATGAGGAGCATATTGAAGAAACCGGAAATAAGGATGAGTATATTATAGAAGGAATTACCCCTTTGGAGGAATTGGAAGAGCGTTTTCATATTTCTTTCCATGAGGAAGAATTTGATACGCTGAATGGCTTCCTGATTTCCAAGATGGATCGGATTCCGGAAGAAAACGAGGATTTTTCCATAACCGTCGATGGGTATAATTTTAAAATCCTTTCTGTAGAGCATAAAATGATAAAAAGCGTGCTTGTTACCAAGGTAGAAGAGGAAAAGCACGAAGAAGAGAAAGAACAGATAAAAAGAGGAGAATAAAAAATGTCAGGACATTCAAAATTTGCAAACATTAAGCACAAAAAAGAGAAAAATGATGCTGCAAAAGGAAAAATCTTTACGATTCTCGGAAGAGAAATTGCAGTTGCGGTAAAAGAGGGTGGACCGGATCCGGCAAACAACTCTAAGCTTGCACAGGTAATTGCCAAGGCAAAGGCAAACAATATGCCAAACGATACGATTGACCGTGGAATCAAAAAAGCAGCCGGAGATGCCGGAAATGTAAATTATAAGTATGTTACATATGAAGGATACGGACCAAACGGAATTGCAATTATTGTAGATGCACTTACCGACAATCAGAACCGTACTGCAGCAAACGTAAGAAATGCTTTTACAAAGGGAAACGGAAATGTTGGAACTCCGGGATGTGTTTCCTTTATGTTCGATAAAAAGGGACAGATTATCATTGATAAAGAAGATTATGAGGGAGATGCTGACGAACTCATGATGATGGCACTGGATGCCGGAGCAGAAGATTTTGCCGAAGAAGAGGATAGCTTTGAAATCCTTACTTCTCCGGAAGATTTTGATGCTGTTTTACAGGCACTTCAGGAAGCAGGAATTCAGATGGTATCTTCTGAAGTGACCATGATTCCTCAGAATTATGTGGAGCTTACAGACGAAACAGCAGTAAAGAATCTTCAAAGAACACTTGATTTGCTGGATGAAGATGATGACGTACAGGCAGTATATCACAATTGGGATGAATAGATAAACCGGAAAGGGGCTTGCCAATGAGTAATAATTTTCAAAAAGAAACCATCTGTATTCAGTCCGGATGGAAACCGAAAAACGGAGAACCAAGAATTCTCCCGATTTATCAGAGTACAACGTTTAAATATGAAACATCCGAGCAGATGGGAAAATTGTTCGATTTGGAAGAAAGCGGATATTTCTATACAAGATTACAGAATCCGACGAATGATTTTGTTGCACAGAAAATATGTGAGCTGGAAGGCGGAGTAGCTGCTATGCTGACTTCTTCCGGACAGGCTGCGAATTATTATGCTATTTTCAATATCTGTGAAGCAGGTGATCATGTGGTACTTTCCTCAACAGTTTACGGAGGCACCTTTAATCTGATTACCGTTACCATGAAGAAGATGGGGATTGAATGTACGGTTGTTGATCCGGATTCACCGGTGGAAGAATTAAACAAGGCATTTCGCCCGAATACAAAATGTGTAATGGCAGAAACCATTGCCAATCCGGCACTTGTAGTGCTTGATATTGAAAAATTCGCAAAAGCAGCACATGAACATCAGGTTCCACTTATGGTAGATAATACATTTGCAACCCCGATTAATTGTAATCCATTCCAATTTGGCGCGGATATTGTAACACATTCTACGACAAAGTATATGGATGGACATGCCATGACTGTTGGTGGGGCAATTGTTGATTCCGGTAATTTTGATTTTTCAAAATATCCGGATAAATTCCCGGGACTATGTGAACCGGATGAGTCTTATCATGGAATTACCTATGTGGAGAAGTTTGGTAAGGGTGCATACATTACAAAGGCAACTGTTCAGCTGATGCGTGATCTTGGTTCGATACAGTCACCTCAGAATGCCTTTTTGTTAAATATTGGCTTGGAAACATTACCGCTTCGTATGGAACGTCATTGCTATAATGCGCAGAAGGTTGCAGAATTTTTGGAGCAGCATGAAAAGGTTGCCTGGGTAAATTATCCGGGATTACCTTCTAATAAATACCATGCACTTGCCAAGAAATATATGCCAAAGGGAACGTGTGGTGTTATTTCATTCGGATTAAAGGGTGGACGAAAAGCAGCAGAAGAAATGATGGATCATTTAAAGCTGGCAGCAATTGTAACGCATGTCGCAGATGCCAGAACATGTGTCCTTCATCCGGCAAGCCATACACATCGCCAGATGACGGATGAGCAGTTGAAAGAGGCAGGAGTTGCGCCAGATTTGATTCGTTTTTCGGTTGGCATTGAAAATGTTACAGACATTATTGCAGATTTGGAACATGCATTAAGCTGTATTTAAAAATCATAAAAAGTACAGTATGTGGGGGAAAGGATGAATAGAAAAAGGCAGAAATTGTCCATATTCATATGGGGCATGGCAGTCCTTATAATTCGTGGGTTATATCTTTTCCTTGGTTGGAATTCAGTTACGGATATTTACGGATTTTATGAGAACGCCATGATCAGGGCAGAAGAAAGCGAACCGATGCTTTCTTCCGGTCTTTCCTTTGTATACTCTAATTTTTTGTCGGATATTCTGCGTTTTACCGGAAATTATATTCATGTTATTTTCGTAATACAGGTACTTTTGCAGGTAGTATCCATTTTCCTGTTTCTGGGCGGATGTTACTACTTGTGGGGGAAGACAGCGGCATTTATTGGTGGAACGATCTGGGCATTGTTACCCACCATACTAAAATCAGCGGGGAATATCGAACCGTTAAACTTTTATTTACTGCATTTTATGATTTTATTCTTTTTGCTCGCACACTTTTATCATTATTCCAATCGGGCAGGATGGCATAGAAGCAGTCCATGTGAGTTGTACCTGATTTTAATCGGTGTTTATCTTGGCGTGATTTGCACCTGGAATTATATGGGCTGGCTGCTGGTGATAATTATTGGATATATTTTAAAAGAGAATCATCCGATTACCCGGAAATTAATTTCCGAACAAAAAGAATTACACAAAAAATTACCGGAAAAAGAGCAGATTATGTCTTCTTTTTCACAGGGGATGATCTTGTTTGTAGGTGTGGTACTCGGCATGTTTGTAACACTTATGAAATACACCGGAATATCCGGAAAATATCTGCCAAAGCAATTTGAATGGTGGGCTGCACAGTATCAGGATATTATGGGATTTTGTCAGGGAATGGAATGGAAATATGCGGCACTTCTTTTGGCGCTGCTTTTGTTACTTATGATAATTGCAAAAATAATAAAAAGAAAAAAACATAAAAATGAAGAAAAGAAATTTATGGAGGCAGAAAAGAAGCCTGAAGTAAAACAGGGGTCGGCACCGGAGAAATTACCGGAAAAAGAACCGGACAGCTTCGTGACGGAAGACGGAAGGGTAATAAAATATCTGGAAAATCCGCTGCCTGTACCAAAAAAACATGTTGCAAAAGACATGGATTTTGAATTTGACATTGATGATACGGGAGATTTTGACATTATTGATTTGGATGCCGGTTTTGATTTAGACACGGATACAGACGATAAATCAGATGGATAGAAGTAAATATTCTGCACATAATATAAGCATCGAATCAGAAGGGATTCGGTGCTTTTTATTTGATAAGAAATGAGGTGTGGAATGGGAAATAAAAAGGTGGAAGAAGAGGAACATCGCCGGGAACGGATTGAGCAGACCGGAGATGTGACATTGGATAAAAATGCACAGGAAAATACGATTCACCTTCTTTCGGTAATCGGTGAAATTGAAGGGCATGACAATCTTGGAAACAACTCAAAGACAACAAAATATGAGCATATTCTGCCACAGCTTGCTGCAATTGAAGACAGCAAGAATATTGATGGGGTATTGATTTTATTGAATACGGTTGGCGGTGATGTGGAGGCAGGTCTTGCAATCGCGGAAATGATTGCTTCGTTAAGTAAGCCTACGGTATCACTTGTGCTTGGGGGAAGCCATTCCATTGGCGTTCCGATTGCGGTGAGTACGGATTATTCTTATATTGTGCCAACCGGAACGATGGTAATACATCCGGTACGAATGAACGGAATGGTAATCGGAGTACCGCAGACCTTTGATTATTTTAAGCAGATTCAGGACCGGATTACCGGATTTGTCTGTAATCACAGCAGAATCACGCGGGAGAGAATTGAGGAACTGATGATGGAAACGGAAATGCTGACAAAGGATGTAGGGACCATACTGGTGGGAGAAGAGGCAGTAAAAGAAAAGATTATTGATGAAACCGGGGGAATTGGAGAGGCAATGAAAAAACTACATTCTCTGATTGATAGGGACAAGAAAAAATGCTATACTAATTAAGATTATGTAAGCATCTGAAAAGATGTTGAAGGGACATTTGTATGGCACAGTCAGGAAAGAATTACAATAGAAAAAAGAAAACAAATTCCTCCGGCAGAAGCCGGAATCAAAGAAAAACAGAGCCAATGGATGTGGCAATCAAAAGTGAAGTCATTTTGATTGCCTTGTTTGCGTTGGCTGTTTTTTTATTTTTGTGTAATTTCCATATTCTCGGAGTGGTCGGAGAGGCAATCAGTGGGGTAATGTTTGGCATTTTTGGGCTGACCTCTTATCTGATGCCGATTTTGTTTTTCGTTATGATTGCATTTGCAATGATTAACAGTGGCAATGTAATAGCAACGCGAAAAATTGTGGCAGGAGTAGCGCTTTATCTGATTGTGGGAATGATTTGTGAACTGGTTACCGGCGCACCACAGGAAGCAGCTGCCTATGATTTGAAGGGGATTTATGAAGCGTGCAGTCAGAACAGATGTGGCGGTGGCGTGTTGTCTGGTTCACTTGCTTATCTGGCATATCGGTTTCTTGGACTATTCGGAACGATTCTGACTTCTTTGGTGATTGCAATTATTGCACTGATTGTAATTACGGACAAGTCTTTCGTAAATGGAGTAAAACACGGGGGACAGAGAGTTTACGAGCGTTCCAGAGAAGATGCTGCTTACCGCAGGGAACGGGCACAGCAGCGTAGAGAGGAAATGGAAGAAAGCCGCAGAAAACGGGAAGAAGAACGAAGAGCCAGAAACGAAGAGCGGCGAATCAAAGAGGAACAAAAGGAAGACCAAAAGATTCTCCGTATGGATAAAAAAGTATCCGGTGTTATGCTGGATACGGCACTGACGAGAGAGGATACAGAAGAACCGATTACCAGGGAGCGGGATGATATCCATGAAATCAATCTCTCGGGTTTTGAGGAAATGCTGGAACATCCTGAAACAGATGAAGATACCTATGATTTTACATACGAATCCAAACAGAATGATGATATGGAAGAAATTCGGATGGAAGAGGAATATGAGGAACCACCGGTTGTACAGCCGGAAAGAATCCAAAGACCTGTGACGACAGCACCGTCTGTACCATCTGCACCGGTGCCACAGACGGAAGGAACGAAACCGAAAGAGGTCAAACCGGCAAAACCACATAAATATATATTCCCACCATTAAATTTGTTGACGAAAACTTCTTCCAAGGGAAATAAAGATACGTCAAATGAATTAAAGGAAACCGCAAGACGATTGCAGCAGACACTGCAGACCTTTGGAGTAAAGGTGACGATTACAGATATCAGTCAGGGACCTGCAGTTACACGATATGAATTACAGCCCGAGCAAGGGGTAAAGGTCAGCAAAATTGTGGGACTTTCGGATGATATCAAGTTAAACCTTGCAGCTACAGACATTCGTATTGAAGCTCCGATTCCGGGCAAAGCAGCCATTGGAATTGAAGTGCCAAACAAAGAAAACTCTGCAGTTGGTTTACGCGAGCTTTTGGAATCAAAAGAGTTTAAAGAATTTCCATCGAAAATTGCTTTTGCAGTCGGAAAAGATATTTCCGGAAAGGTTGTAGTGGCAGATATTGGGAAAATGCCGCATATGTTAATTGCCGGAGCTACCGGTTCTGGAAAATCCGTATGTATCAACACACTGATTATGAGTATTCTTTACAAAGCACATCCGGATGATGTGAAGCTGATTATGATTGATCCGAAAGTGGTTGAACTGAGTGTTTATAACGGAATTCCACACCTTCTGATACCGGTTGTTACTGATCCGAAGAAGGCATCTGCCGCATTGCAGTGGGGTGTTGCGGAAATGACAGACCGTTATCAGAAATTCGCAGATTTTAATGTCCGTGATTTAAAGGGATATAACAAAAAAGTGGAGGGCATGATTGCAAATGGAGAACCGGAACCTCCTGCAAAAATGCCGCAGATTATCATTATTGTCGATGAGCTTGCCGATTTGATGATGGTTGCACCCGGCGAGGTGGAAGAGTCAATCTGCAGACTGGCACAGCTGGCAAGAGCAGCCGGAATTCATTTGATTATTGCAACACAGAGACCTTCGGTGGACGTTATTACAGGACTGATAAAAGCCAATATGCCAAGCCGTGTGGCATTCAGTGTTTCAAGCGGAGTGGATTCCAGAACCATTCTTGATATGAATGGAGCTGAAAAACTCCTTGGAAAAGGTGATATGCTGTTTTATCCGCAGGGCTATACGAAACCTGCAAGAATTCAGGGAGCATTTGTTTCGGACAAAGAAGTTTCGGATGTGGTTGAGTTTTTAAAGAACCAAAAGCTCGGAAACATATATGATTCGGATATTCAGGATAAAATGGAGAGTCTCGGAAGTTCTTCTTCAAATGATGGGCACAGTGGAAATGGAGGAAGTGAACGGGATCAGTATTTTGTCGATGCTGCAAAGTTTATTATTGAAAAAGATAAAGCATCTATCGGAATGTTACAGCGTGTGTTTAAGATTGGCTTTAACCGAGCAGCCAGAATTATGGACCAGCTCTGTGAAGCAGGTGTTGTGGGTGAAGAGGAAGGAACAAAGCCCCGCAAGGTTCTGATGAGTGAAGAACAGTTTGAACAATATGTGGAGGAATACCTTTAAGAAAGGCGGAAGATACAATGAAGAGTGATATTGAAATTGCACAGGAGGCAGTGCTGAAACCGATTACAGAAATCAGTGAGGCCCTCGGAATTACAGATGAAGAATTGGAGATGTATGGAAGATAAAAAGCAAAATTATTCGCGGATAAGAGGGAATGTCATGCAGTGAGGACCGCCGCCTGCTTTAAGAATTTCCACAAGGTCAACCTCAACTAATTTAAGACCGAGGGCGCGGAGCTTTTCATTGACGGAAACATTGTTTTTAACAACCATGACCTTTTCATTGCCAAGAGCCTGGACATTGCAGCCATGACGGAAAACAAGCTCGCTGGGAACGTCAATGATCTCAAAGCCGCGTTTTTTGAGCATTTTAAGGAAAGTGTACGGAAGCTGCTCGGTGGCTGCAACGCAAACCTTATCGGCAACAATGTTAAAGCACATATCAAGGTGAAGGTTTTCCGGAGGGCAGGGAACGCCGATTACATTGTATCCGAATTTCTCCATCTGCTCGCGAATGTTTGCAATAGCATCCCAGTTTGTTCTGTCCACAACGCCGATGGCAAGAGTATAGTCGTCGAGGAACCAGAAGTCTCCGCCCTCAAAATTGCCTGCGCTGCAGCGGGCAATAATCGGCACGCCTTCTTCTCTTAGCTTTGCTTCGTATATTGCGGATTCGGCACGGCGGCAAGGCTCACGAAAATGTCCCATAATAACACCCTCGGCAACGCAGCCGCCGAAGTCGCGAGCAAAAACCATAAGAGGCTCGTTGGGGTCGGGAGTAACTTCTACAACCTCTACGCCATTATCCTTGTACGCTTGTACAAATTCGCCCCATTCACGAAGAGCGGTTTCACGCTGGGAGTCGTTCTCACCTTTGTTTATCCAATCGCGGGAAATTTCGTTGATGGGCTGAAGCTGAAGATGGGTAGGCGGACAGACCATAACTTTTTTAAGAACGCCGGTAGAATTTTTTACGAACATTTTAATTTCCTCCTTAAAAATACTGAGTCGGTCTTATACAATAAAAAAGTTGCATCCTATCGATGCAACAATTAAACTTCAAACATTGCTGGATCGATAGCGCCTCTGCCCGTTATGAGCAGGAGTATATGATATCTTTTATCATATCCCAGAAATCCGTCATGCCTGACCGGATCCTTCGGCGGTATCTCCTTTCATCGACTTCACCGGCTGCCGCCTCCGTTCGATTACTGATATCTACCGCACCTCTATCAACTTTGTTTTACAGTCTACACTCTTTTGCCACGTATGTCAACCCGTTTATGCGTATTTTGAATTTTTATACATTTTAATCTGCCGCCGTACCTCTCACCCCGACACAGATCAACCTGCGCCATGAACCTCCCGCATCCCGGCCTCGTGCACCTTTACATAAAACAAACCGTCAAAAAGATTTAGTTGCTGTCTCCCGAGACCCCGGCGCAAAAAACGCAAAACTCTTTTCTGAAAATTAAAAGAATTAGCAATTAAGAGATTTACTCACTTTTTTATTTGGAGTATAGTAATATAACTAAAGGAGTTAGAACATCAAATACAGTTGAAATTACTAAGCATGGCCGGCATTGCCGGGCTGCAGCGCGACCTGGGCAAGTACCGCATCACCTATGATGTCTGGTTCCACGAAAGCGAGTCCATG
>OQVT01001908.1_pt1 | contig 13406 bp, 13 predicted proteins | sample 1691561 | NCBI WGS metagenome assembly OQVT01 (sample SAMN03418260, study PRJEB22391) | human gut metagenome | biome: human-gut; feature: organic feature; material: feces | host: Homo sapiens | place: Tanzania | collected 2013-01 | reverse complement strand
TTGACACCAACATCATAATATATCAGAAGTGAGATTAGAGAGAAGAGTAGAAACAAATGGATCATATATTTATTCTGAACAGTATTCTGTTCGGAGCAGGACTTGCGATGGACGCTTTTTCGGTGTCGATCGCAAACGGACTTATAGAGCCTGACATGTCAAAAAAAAGGGCGGCATGTATTGCGGGAGTGTACGGTGCATTCCAGTTTGCGATGCCGATGGCAGGCTGGATATGCGTGCATACCATAACACGGATATTTACGGCGTTTGAAGTCGCGATCCCATGGATAGCCCTTATACTGCTTGTTTTCCTTGGAGCCAAGATGCTCATGGAAGGATTTGGCGATGAGGAAGAGCAGCAGACAAAAAAATTAACGGTTAAAGTTCTTTTGCTGCAGGGAATAGCAACGGCTATAGATGCATTGTCCGTGGGATTTACGATCGCAAAATATCCATGGAATATGGCACTTATCGAGTCGTTGATAATCGCGGCGGTCACATTTTTTATATGTCTTATTGCACTGAAGATAGGACGGGTTATCGGAACAAGGTGGTCGTCTAAGGCAATTATATTGGGAGGCTTTATACTTATAGGCATCGGTGTGGAGATATTCATAACCGGAGTTTTCTTTTAAACATAATTTTAAATATAATACCGGTAACTGTTTTAACGGTCTTGTTCTTTTAAATGCATTATGTTAATATAATGAATCGAGGACGCCTAGTTAGCTCAGTTGGTAGAGCAGGGGACTGAAAATCCCCGTGTCTCTGGTTCGATTCCGGAACTAGGCATTTAAAATGCCGGATATAGAAAAAGGGTTGTCACTCGATTGACGACCTTTTTTTGCTTTTATCCGGATTTAAAGTAAAGACCGAAAGGTGAATGGATGATCAAAAAAAGAACAAAAGAGATACTCGAAAAGCTTGATGAAAGATATGGAACGGAATATGTCTGCTATCTTGAGCACAGGAATGCGCAGGAGCTTCTTATTGCAACGATACTGAGTGCCCAGTGCACGGATGCACGTGTCAATATAGTGACAAAGGACCTTTTTGTGAAATATCCGGATATCTATGCATTTGCAAAGGCAGACCTTACGGAGCTTGAAAATGATATAAGGCCGACGGGATTTTATCATAATAAGGCAAAAAACATAATCGCATGCGCAAAGATGCTCTGCGAAAAGTATAACGGAGAGGTTCCGTCTGACATCGATGAGCTTATAAAGCTTCCTGGTGTAGGCAGAAAGACGGCAAATGTCATAAGAGGAAATATTTACCACATCCCAAGCATCGTTGTCGATACACATGTCAAAAGGATCTCAAACAGGCTTTCTCTTACGAAGGAAACCGATCCCGAAAAGATCGAATTTGATCTTATGAAGGTACTGCCAAAAGATCATTGGATATTATATAATATACAGATAATAACATTCGGCAGGAGCATTTGCCTTGCCAGAAGTCCGAAATGCAGCGAGTGCTTTCTTACAAAATATTGTAATGAGGAAAAAAAGAAATGAAGATAAAAACAAAAGAAATACGCAGGATACTTATCATAGCTGCGGCGGCTCTTATCTTTATGTTTTTTTCAAATAAAGTTAGGGCCGATGAAACGCAGACGGCAGAGGATAATATTTATATAGAAAATATAAATATTTCCGGGATGAACGAGGAACAGATAAACAACGTTATCGCAGATAAGATGAACAGTCTTATGCAGGGAGTGATAACCATAAATGTCGGGGCACAGTCGGTGGATGTTACCGCCGGAGAGCTCGGACTTTATCAGACGAACACGGACGTGGTCTCAAAGATAATGGAGATCGGGAAAAAAGGAAGTATCTGGAAAAGATATAAGATAGCAAATCATATCGACGAAAAGCAGGGTGAGATATTTGAACTCAGGCTTGGCGTGGATGAGGAAACAGTAAGAAATGTAGTAGAGACAAAGTGTGTGGCTCTTAATATCGAAAGAAGAGATATGACACTTGAGATGCAGTCCGACGGAAGTATCGTCCCTACGGATAAGGTGGATGGTCTTTATGTTGACGTGGATAATACGACGGCAGCCATCTGCGAATATATGAATACCGACTGGCACGGAGGATACGGTAAGATCAATGCCGTTACGGTCGTGGATGAGGCATATGGTGATGCCGATAACTTTGCGCTTGTAAAGGATGTACTCGGACAGGGAGTTACATATTACACCGTAGATGATAAGAGCGAGTCAAGGGTGCAGAATATAGCGGTCGGAACAGCAAAGATCAACGGAGCAGTAATATATCCGGGAGAAGAGTTTTCGGCTGAAGAGTATCTGACGCCGTTTACGGCAGAGGCAGGATATGCCGAGGCCGGTACATATCTTAACGGAGAGGTAGTCGACGATTTCGGAGGAGGCATCTGTCAGGTGACTTCTACGCTTTACAGAGCTGTCCTTGAATCGGAGCTTGATGTTACGGAAAGATGTGAGCATTCACTTACGGTAGGATATGTCGATCCTTCCATGGATGCGTCTGTAGCAGAGGGAATAAAGGACTTTAAATTTGTGAACAATACGGACGCGCCTGTCTATATAGAGGGTTATGCAGCGGGAGGAACCGTGCAGTTTACTGTATTCGGACACGAAACAAGAGATCCTGCAAGGACAATAAGCTTTGAGAGCAAGGTCCTTACAGAGACAGATATAGAGACCAGGGTCGAGCTTGATCCTACGCTTGATTTCGGCAAGGTAGAAGCATCGCAGGGACATAAGGGAATGACGGCGGTCGCATACAAGATCGTATATATGAACGGCGAGCAGGTCTCAAAGGAACAGATAAACTCGAGTGAATACAAGAAGAGCGATCAGGTTTATACCGTAGGTACGAAGGGTGCAACGGCAGCCCAGATATCTCAGCTTCAGGCTGCGGCCGACAAGACAGACCTTGGATCTATAAATTCTATAATCGGAGTTGAAAATGCGGCGGCTTAATAAGGGCGAAGGCTTTTTAAAGATAGACGGTGAACCTGCGGTTGTTATTACGGGATGGATAGCACTTGAGGGAACCTCGATCATTGCGAAAAAGAAATCAAAGGAACTGACGGGGTTCTTTTATAAAGACATAATAAAGGAAGCTGTTTTATTTGAAAACAGCCTGAACACGGATACGGCACTTAAGATCGCCGGGAAATATAATATCCTGATAAATATTCCTGTCTCGGACGGCGGAATACTGGCAGCTCTTTGGGAGCTCGGAAGATGTACCGGAAAAGGCTTTGAGATAGATATCAGGAAGATACCTGTCAGGCAGGAAACGGTGGAGATATGTGAATACTTCGGGATAAATCCGTATGAGCTTTTGTCAAACGGAGCGCTCCTTACTGTGACACGTGAGCCGGTAAGGCTTATAGATGAGCTTAAGGAAGCCGGGGTGAATGCGGTCTGCGTAGGATATATGAAAGAGGGAAAAGACCTTCATATAAGATGCGCGGACCATGTGAGCTGCCTTAACAGACCTAATCCCGACAGCATAAACCTGCTGTGATTCGGGAACTATAATTTTTTACAAGAGGAACGGACATGCCTTTAAATATAGTACTTCATGAGCCGGAAATACCGGCAAATACAGGAAACATCGGACGGACATGCGTTGCGACAGGTGCGAGGCTGCATCTTATCGAACCGCTGGGCTTCAGGCTTAGTGAAAAAGCGATAAAAAGAGCGGGCATGGATTACTGGAGTAAGCTTGATGTTACTACATATCTGGATTACGAGGAGTTCCTTTTGAAGAACCCCGGTGCAAAGATATATTATGCAAGTACAAAGGCGCCGCATATGTATACGGAGGTAACCTATGAAGAGGACTGTTATATCATGTTCGGAAAAGAGAGTGCGGGTATTCCCGAGGAGATCCTCGTGAAAAATCCGGATACAACAGTCCGTATACCGATGAAGGAAGATATAAGATCCTTAAACCTCAGCAACAGTGTTTCTATAGTTCTGTATGAGGCGCTCAGGCAGCAGGGCTTTAAGGATATGACGGAAACAGGCCGTTTGAGGAGATTTGACTGGTAGGGGAGAAGCAGGCTTTGAACAGAAGGGTAAATGAAATATTAAAAGAAAACCTTGAGCTGGAACCGCCAAGGCTGTTGTCGTCTCTTAAGGAGATCAGACTTTCCGTACAGAAAGGGCGTCAGTATCAGGATTTTTTCAGGATCGGCACGACGGAAGACATAAAGATAAGGGGATATGTTTATTCGGATGACCACAGGATAGTATTTGCATCAGAGAAATTTAAAGGAACCTCGTGCAAGATAGTTTACGGACTGGATACCTGCGGACTGAAGGAAAATGACGCTATAAACGGAAATATCTATGTTGTTTCCGATATAGGAGAGCTGTGCATACCTGTAAACGTGACGATAGAGGACAGGATGCCGGAGCCGTTTGAAGAAATACAGACACTGGATAACTTTGCGAAAATGGCAATGCATGATTTTCGCAAAGCTTTTTTGCTGTATACAAATGAGAAGTTCATAAGCCTTTTAAAAGGAAAAAACAATAAATATATTCCGCTTTACAGGGGACTTTCGGAAAATCCCGTGACCTATCAGCATCTCGAGGAGTTTCTTATCGCTTCCGGGAAAAAGGAGCGGATAAGCATATCGGCGGATAAAAAAGAAAAGCTTTCGTATGTGCTCGGCAGTACCATAAAGGACACGATGTATATCTATAAGAGTACATGGGGCTATGCGCATATAGAGGTATCGGTAAAGGGTGATTTTATCGAGGTAAATAAAAGGTCGATAACATCGGATGATTTTATAGGACGTGTATACGGGCTTGAGTTTATCCTGAACAGGGACAGACTATGCGGAAGAAAATGCAGAGGAAGGATAATCCTGAAGACTGTATATGAAACTCTTGAATTTGAGATAACGGCGTCTCCGTATGAGGATATGGAGCTTGTATCGTCAAAATACAGAAAAATAAGGATACTTAACCTTTTAAGGGAATATCTTGAGCTTCAGCTTAAACGGGTGGATTACAGGACATGGTACGAAAAGTCAAGCGAATGGCTTAAGGAGATAAAGGAGGAGTCGGAGGATTTCTTTACGCTTTATGCCGAGGCCTATCTTGCCGCATGCCAGGAGGAAAAGGCCAAGCTTGTAGAGCTGCTGTGGCCTATAAAGACCGGCGAGATAGTACCTAAGAAACCGTGGGAGAAAGCGGTATATCTGTATCTTTCCAAGGAGGCGGGACTTCTCCCTAAGGAAGATTCCAATATCGCTCCGATGCTGTATGATCATTATAAGCAGTCGCCTGAGGATTTTATCATACTGGAGCTTTATTTAAGAGAGCTTGAAGCGCATGGCTATAACTCGCCGTGGGGACTTTCCGAGCTTGAAAAGGTCTATGACCTCGGATGCAGAAGTCCGTTTCTGTACCTTAGGGCATGGAAGCTGTTAAGTGCTCAGGAATCGCTTTTAAGAAGGCTTTCACCGTTTATGATAAGGGTCCTGCTGTTTGCACATAAGGAAGGGCTTATAACGGAAAGCCTTTTATTAAGGGCGGCATTTTTAAGCGAGAATCTTAAGAAATTCTATCCTACGCTGTACAGCCTTTTGTCAAATGCGTATGACGAATATAAAAGACGCGAGATCCTTGAGGCCATATGCAGATATATAATGAATGATGATCCTACTGATCCGGTATATTATAAATGGTATGAAAAAGCTGTCGAACAGGATATCAGGCTCACAAGACTATATGAATATTATATAGAGACAAGGCCGGAGAGCGAAACGACACCTCTTCCCGCAGCGGTTAAGCTTTATTTTTCATATAATTCGGGGATAGGAGAGCGTAAAAAGGCTTATCTTTATGCGAATATCATAAAGGATAAGGAAAATGATCCCATATCATATGAAAACTATGAAAAGAACGCCCGGGAATTTGCGTCGGCGAGCCTCAAAAAAGGAAGGATAAATGAATATTACGCAGTTCTTTACAGGGAGTTCTATCCCGAATGCAAAACCGCGGAAACAGCAGGCTATATAGCGGATATACTTTTCAGGCACAGGCTTGTCCTTAACGATCCCAAGGTCAGAAATGTGATCGTATGCCATCCTGCTTTAAGAGATATGAGGAGCTATCCCGTCAGGGACAATACGGCATATCCGGACATCTACAGCAAGGATGCATGCATCCTGTTCGAAGATGATAAGAAACGACGTTTCGCGGCAACCGTTGAATATGAGCTTGAGCCGCTCCTAGACATTCCGGCTCTTGCGAAAAGCTGCATGTATTTCGGTATGTGGGATACGGGAATACAGCTCTATGTCTGCCACGAAAAGACATGGCAGGTGGACATAAACAGCAAAAATCTTATGAGCTTCTGGAAGGCTGCGGAAAATCTGTATTTTACAAGAGAATACAGGGACAGGACAAGGCATAAGCTGCTTTCATATTTTAATAAGCATACTGAAGAATGGAATCTCATCAGGTACGCCGAGAGTATGAAGGAGCTTACATATGCCCAGATAGAAAAACCGGCGGCGTTCGATTTTCTTGTAAGGTTCGGTCAATATGACAAAGCCTTTAATGTCGTAAATAATCTCGGCTATGAAGATATAAATATCGCTATGCTCTTGAAGCTTGCGATAGAAAAGATAAAGTCGAAGCCGTATGAAGCCGACGAGGAGATCCTCGATATGGCTTACCATATATATAAAAAGGGTATTTTTACCGAGGAGATACTGGACTATATCGGAAGGTTCGGGGGATACAACGCAAAAGAAGCGGAGGCTGTCCGAGGAGATATGCTGAGTTTTGGTATGGATACATATAATATAGAAGAAAAATATCTCCTGATCTCGATGTTTACAATGAAGACATCAAAGAACAGCGAGGAGATACTGGAGGCATATTCCAAAAAGAGCGGCAAACCTTATATAAGGGCAGCGTATATGATCTTTTTATCAATGCTCTTTATCCTGAAGGACAGAAAGATAAGCGATACTACCGCTGACAGGATAAAGGATTTCTGTAAGGAATACGAAAACAAGAGCATCTTTTGCATACTTGCGTGGATAAAATACAAGGCTGTCAGGAAAAATATAACCTCTGAAGAGACGCCTTTCATAAAGAAGCTTCTGGATGACTGTGACAGGAAGGGAATAAGGCTCGGATTTTTCAAGGAGCTTCCTGATGATATAACCGCAGGCTATAATCTCGATGACAAGGTGTTTGCGGAGGCAAGCTTAAGGAGCGGTGAAAAGACATCCATACATTTCAGATTGACAAATGACTCTGAAAAAGAGGCGAAGTGGAGAAGCGAGCCTATAAAGGAATGTGTAAAGGGTCTTTATTCAAGAGAGTTCCTGCTGTTCTTCGGCGAAGGGCTTGAATACTACTTTACGTTTGAGACCGGAGACGGTCCGGTTAAAACCGATATAAAGAAGATCGAAGTGGATGAGGTTAAGACCGAGGGAAGGACTAAGTACCAGCTTATTAACAGGATACTCAAGGCGAAGAAGCTCGGAGCTTACGATAAGATGCAGGCAGCGGCTAAGCAGTATGTTGAGAGCGAGTGCTTGGCAAAGGAACTCTTTGAAATACTTTGATCTTTAGGTTACGGATGGAGGACAGAGTGGCTGAAACATATTTTGTCGGACTTGAACTGAATAATAAAGAAGTCAGGATGTGCATCTATGATGCATCGGAAAAGGATGCCGTTACCGTTATGGTGACAGCAGGCGGAAGCCATGCCGAATGTCCTGCCCATATGACATATATCGAAAAGAACGGTCAGTGGAAGTACGGAATAGAAGCTGATTATTTTGCCGATAAAGAAGGCTGTGTACTTTTCGATGATATATTGGAAACGCTGCTTTCAGGTAAGGATTTCGAAGCAAACGGCAGATCGTTTTTGCCGGAGGAAGTGCTTGCGGAAATGATAAGACAGGCGCTTTCGTTCGGCGGTATAAAGCGCCCGGGAGAGCAGATAAATATACTTATGCTGACTGTGCCCAGGATAACAAAGGCGTTTACAAAGGAAGCGGAGAAGGCATTTGGTATTCTTGGCATAAATACAAAGAGGGCATATGTACAATGCTATGACGAAAGCTTTTTTATGCATACCTACTATCAGAAGCAGGAAGTATACAGCAGGAAGGTCGGACTGTTTTATTTTGACGATGACTCAAGGGTGAGCTTTAAGATATTAAATACAGACAGAACGACAAAACCGGCAACAGCGTCCGTCACAAATGAAGGCAGCACGGAGCTTACGTTTGACGTGCGCAAAAAGGACGAGAGATTTGCCGCATTTATAAAGGAAAAGACCGAAGGAAAGGAATTTTCAAGTTTTTTTCTTGTAGGCAACGGCTTTAACAGGCATTGGGCGAAGGAATCGCTTAATATATTGTGCCGCGCACAGAGAAAGGTATTTTACGGAGACAATCTGTATGCAAAAGGAGCCTGCTTTGCGGCACGTGAAAAGTCGCAGCAGGCTCAGATAAAGGACACTATATTCTTAGGCAATGATCTTGTCAGAAAAAATATAGGTATGGAGCTCATAAAGGATGGCGTGCCGGCATATTATCCTTTGATAACGGCGGGCATCCATTGGTATGAGGCCGAAAACGAATGTGATATAATTCTTAATTACGAAAAAGAGCTTGTGTTCAGAGTGAGCAGGATGGAAAACGGAAAACGAGCTAACTATAAAATGCAGCTTCCGGGACTTCCTGAAAGACCGCCGAAAACAACAAGGCTCAATATTAAACTCAGGTTTGAATCGCCGGAAAAATGTAATGTTACGGTGAGCGATATGGGATTCGGAGAGCTGTTCCCGTCATCGAATCTTACGTGGGCAGACAGTTTATAGAATACGGTTTTACGTGTACCCGACTTGAAATCTATAGGAGGAAAAATGGGTAATTATCTGCTTTGCAGGCGCAAGCCTGCGGATATTCCGTTTTATATAGAGACGATACATCTTAATGTATATACAATAGAGGAGCTGTGCTATTTTTTGGGAAACAATCCGGCGCTTGCGGACGAGGTTATGCAGGAGCCGACGCTTGAGGTATGGCTTAAGAACGAATGCGGGATAACCGCAAACGGATTGTATGATCTGTTTGTAAAAAGCCGTTATTTTTCCGAAAACGAGCTGAGAAAATTGAAGGTCAGGATCGATGCATTAAAGCTCATGTCAGAGGTCGAATTGAAAAAGCAAAAGGGAGATGCCCTTATAAGGTTCGGAAAATATAAAAGAGCTGCGGAACTTTATGAAGAGGCTCTTGCGATGCCGCAGATAAAGGACAGACCGACGTATTTTACAGCTTCGGTCTATAACAACATGGGCTGTGCATATGCGAGGCTTTTTTTAAGAGAAAAGGCAAAAGAATGCTTTAAAAAAGCACATATAACAGATCCGTCAGCCGTGTTTTTTAAGGCCTACCTGAAATCGATATATTTTGACGGCGGAAGAGGAGCTCTTGAGGATTTCGAAAAGAAGATGGAAATACTTGCAGACAGATGCGATGAGATATTCAGGGAAATATCGTCACTGAAGACAGATATTGAACCGGATGATATAGATGAAAAGCTCACAGAATGGATACAGGAATACCATTCAAGTGTAGATCAGTAGAAAAGGAAATATTTTAATTTATGCTCGACTTATGTTTATTGGGAACAGGCGGGATGATGCCGCTGCCCTACAGATGGCTTACATCTCTTATGACCAGGTATAACGGCAGCAGTATTCTTATCGATTGCGGCGAGGGTACTCAGATATCCATACAGAAGGAGGGCCGCAGGTTCAAGCAGATAGATGTCATATGCTTTACGCACTATCATGCGGATCATATCAGCGGATTGCCGGGAATACTCCTTGCTATGGCAAATGCGGAGAGGACAGAGCCGCTTAAGATCATAGGCCCTAAAGGTCTTGAACGGGTCATTGCAGGACTAAGAGTGATAGTACCGGAGCTCCCGTTTGATATAGAGCTTACGGAGATAACGGAGCCGGAGGAGAAATTCTCTATAAACGGATACGAGATAACCGCGTTTCGCGTGAGACACAATACGATATGCTACGGATATACGATAGATATAAAAAGAGGCGGAAAGTTTGATGTCGAAAAGGCAAAAAATGCAGGAATACCTCTTAAATTCTGGAATCCGCTGCAAAAAGGGAATACTATAGAAGAGGACGGGGTTATTTATACACCGGACATGGTCCTTGGAGAGGCCAGAAAAGGTCTGAAGGTGACCTATACTACGGACACAAGGCCGATACCGTCTATTGTCGATCATGCCGAGGGTTCGGATATATTTATCTGTGAAGGAATGTACGGAGATCCCGATAAGGCGGCGAAGGCGAGGGAATACAGACATATGACTATGCAGGAGGCGGCAAAGCTGGCACTTGCCGCAAACGTAAAGGAGATGTGGCTTACGCATTACTCTCCTGTCAATACACATCCGGAATGGTATATAAAAGAGATAAAAAGTATTTTTCCGGCAGCGAAGCTCGGCGAGGACGGGATGTCTGTCGAATTGAAATTTGATGATGAAGAGGAAGAAAATGAGTGATTGTCTTATACTCGGAATAGAAAGCTCGTGCGACGAGACTGCGGCAGCGGTGGTTAAAAACGGCAGAGAGGTATTGTCGAATGTAATATCGTCGCAGATAGATATCCATACGCTTTACGGCGGAGTAGTGCCGGAGATAGCGTCAAGAAAGCATATAGAGAGGATCAATCAGGTAATAAAGCAGGCACTAAAAGAGGCGGATGTTACGCTGGATGATATAACTGCGATAGGTGTGACCTACGGACCGGGACTTGTAGGAGCCCTTCTTGTAGGAGTTGCCGAGGCCAAGGCGATAGCTTTTGCAAAAGGACTTCCGCTTGTGGGAGTACATCATATAGAAGGACATGTATCGGCAAACTATATCCAGAGCCCGGAGCTTGAACCGCCGTTTATGTGTGAGATAATATCGGGTGGACATACTCATCTTGTTATCGTTAAGGATTATGGGGAGTTTGAGATACTTGGAAGAACAAGGGACGATGCTGCCGGAGAGGCTTTTGATAAGGTTGCGAGAGCCATAGGCCTCGGCTATCCGGGAGGACCTAAGATAGAGAAGAAAGCAAAAGAAGGCAATCCATATGCAATAGAGTTTCCGAGAGCGCATGTTGCGGAATCACCGTATGACTTCAGCTTCAGCGGTCTTAAGTCGGCTGTGCTTAATTATATAAACAAAGCCAATATGCTGAAGAAGCCCGTAAATGAAGCGGACATAGCGGCATCCTTCCAGCAGGCGGTAGCAGACGTACTTGTGGGAAATGCAATGCAGGCATTGAAGGATCACTCTATGGATAAGCTTGCGCTCGCCGGAGGTGTAGCATCAAATAAGACTTTAAGAGCGGCATTTCAGACGGAATGCGATAAGAACGGAATAAAGCTTTATTGCCCGGATCCGATACTCTGTACGGATAATGCGGCAATGATAGGCTCGGCGGCGTATTATGAATATAAAAAGGGTAATCTTTCGGGCTGGGATCTGAATGCGGTCCCTAATCTTAAGCTTGGAGAGAGATGATAAAGGAGGCTGTGGTATGGCGGACGGAAAGAAATTCTGCAGTGCGGTCGTTGTTGCGGCAGGAAAAGGAACGAGATACGGCTCTGATACCCCGAAGCAGTTTGTAGAGCTTTGCGGAAAGCCGGTCTTGTATTATCCGCTTAAGGCATTGTGCGATTCTGATAAAATAGATGAGATCATAATCGTCACGTCGGAGGAATGGATAGAATTCTGTACCGATGAGATAGTTAAAAAATATAATATGGACAAGGTAGAAGCCATAGTTGTCGGCGGAAGCGAGAGGTATGATTCTGTTTTTGCGGGACTTATGGGAGTTGATATATCCGCGGATTATGTATTTATACAGGACGGTGCAAGACCGATGCTTACAACGGATATAATCGACAGGGGCTATGAGACCGTACTTAAATATGATACGGCTGTTGCCGCGGTTCCGGCGTCCGATACGGTTAAGATAACCGATGACAAGGGGGTCGTGACGGATACTCCGGACAGGGCGCATACGTGGCTTATCCAGACGCCGCAGATATTTGCCTACAAGCTCATACTTAAGGCTTATTTCGACCTTGCGGATCAGGACAAGCAGGGTATAACGGACGATGCAATGGTAATAGAGAGGATGACAGATACAAAGGTGCATCTGTTTGAAGGTTCTGTAAATAACATAAAGATAACCGAGAAGGGGGATATTGACAGGGCTGAAAGAATGATCGGCAAATAATATCTGCGGATCTCATATGAGCTACAGTTGAATTTAGAAATGTACTGTGCTAACATGAATGATGTCGGCGAGGTAATACCGTTACCGATGTATATATAATAAAAATGAAAAGAGGAAGTAAGAATGAAAAAGAAGATTGCCGGAATCGTATCGGTAGTATTATTGGCATTAGGAGTGGCAGCTTGCGGTCCAAAGGTGACAAAGGAGGCTATGAAGTGCACTATGGAGCAGGAAGGCGTAAGCACGGTCATGTATGCGGATGCCGAAGGGGATAAAATAACACAGCTCACACAGGTTACAACAATAGACCTGTCCGGTATGCCTGACGAGAACAAGGAATATATTGATAGTGTTATAGATGCTACCAAAGAGCAGGTCAGCGGTATAAACGGTGTAGATTATAATGTAGACGAGAAGGACGGGGTTTATACAGAAACCTTCGTAATGAATGTTAAGGATAATCTCGATGAAATTGTTGATAGTGGTATCGTACCGATCGAGACTGAAGGCGATCAGGATGTGGAATATCTTTCTGTAGACGGAACAAAGCAGGCACTTGAAGCAGCGGGCTGGACCGTAGAAAAATAAGAAAAAAAATTGAATGGGGGCTGTCGCTATGCGGCAGCCTTTTCAAGTGAACGAGAGCAATATTTTCAAGCAGAAAGCATATATGCTTTTTGATCACAAAAGACGGATTTTCCGAAAGGATTCAAAGCAATTACAGACCGGCTGCCTCAGTCAGGATCATGGCAGAAATCTTGATAAAATTCCTTATAAAAATTCGTTGAAAAAAATTTTAAATAAAGTATTGACAAAGGGTTTGCAGAATGTTATTATAACAAAGCTGTCGCCGAGGAGAACACCTCAAAACAGCAAAAGAACATTGACAACTAAACAGTAAAACACATCCTCGAAAGTTCAAAGTTTTATTTTTATTTATAATAATCAATCGAACGATCGAACCTTAAACAAAACAGTAAAAAGGGATGAATTAGCACAGAGTTAATTCTGATCGTCGGGACAACATATTAGAGAGTTTGATCCTGGCTCAGGATGAACGCTGGCGGCGTGCTTAACACATGCAA
>OQVT01001907.1_pt1 | contig 13406 bp, 16 predicted proteins | sample 1691561 | NCBI WGS metagenome assembly OQVT01 (sample SAMN03418260, study PRJEB22391) | human gut metagenome | biome: human-gut; feature: organic feature; material: feces | host: Homo sapiens | place: Tanzania | collected 2013-01 | reverse complement strand
GATATTAAAGTTATAAAAAAAGATAATATGTTCACAATATAATATTTATGGAGGTTATAATATGGATAAAATAATAGATGATAATAGATAAAATATAGATGGATAATAGAAAATATAGATGGATAATAAATAAAATAATTATATATAGAGGGAGATTATATATAGATTATGAAAATGATGAGAATGAGATAATAGATAAATATAATATAAGGTAATAATACGAGATAATCTCGGTATGATCTCGAAAAGAATTTCGAAAGAAACATAGTGTCCGTTGTCCGTATTGTCCTTTATATATATGTAAAATATAATAAATTTAATAATATTTACACATGGTAGAAAAATTTGATGAGGCACTGCCTCGCATTGTGATTGCCGATGATAAGTACGGCACCAATCTGAGAACTGCCGGTTGGGCAGAAGTAGAAGAAATAAAAAAGGAGTTCCTCCTGGCATACCGCGAGGACTTGTGTCGCAAATTAAACAAGAGCGATCCGACGCAGCAAACGTATTACAACGACTGCAAGAACGCCAATCCCATATGGGTACCGATGGCAGCGGATCTGATTGACCCGAGCGGGGGCAGGAAGAGTAAAAATCTGAACTCAAACGGTTTGGGTTGTCTTGACACCGACAAAATTCCGTTCGATCCGGTAGAATATTACAATGCTCACATTCACGGTCGCGAAGAAGAGTTACACATAATATATATAGGTCTTTCTTTTTCGGGTGCAGGTTATCACATAATATACGAGCGTAATCGCGATGAGAGCATAACGGATGGTCAGGTACGTATTGCGTCTGCGTTAGGTTTGTTGAAATGGCGGGATGACAAATGTGTGGATTTGTCTCGCTCCCTATATATTACATCAAAGGCGAAAACACTCTATGTACAACCAGAAGGATTTTATTTCAGGAATCAAGAAGAAAAAGAAGAGATTATAAATCATTTTAAAAAAATAGACAAAATAAAAGTAACAAAAAAAATAGTTTCAAAAATAAATGAGATTAGCATGGATATGAATAATTTACCAATTACCCCAACAAAAAACACACAAACTACAACAGATACACAAGTACCGACAGAATACAACGGGATTCCGTTAAGTGCACTAATGGCTGCTATATTACGGCAATACAACATTCCTGTACCGGTAACTGAAGGAAACAGAGCCAATGCAGTATTTTATTTGACACTAAATCTAAAAGGTATCTTGACGCCGAAACAGATAACCGAGATAGTACCAACCTACGGGCTGGATGACCACGAATACACAAACCAGATTAGTTCGGGGTTGAAATCCGAATATAAATCAGGGGCAAAACTACAAGCGGCGATTGCCGAATGTAAGGCAGCTATGCCGGAGGTGCAAGAAGTGGCACAATATAAAATAGACATGGATGCGGAGCATATAACCAGACCTTCGGCGGCAGTACCGGAACTTATGGGTATGCTGTTAGAAGGGCTCCCCGAAGAATTCTACACGGCTACGGCTTTTGCAATGGCGTCTGTACTGGGGACTTATCTCACAGACATCCGCTTCAAATATCCTGTAGATCATCATATACATAGTTTTTCATTCTTTGTTGTGCTGACTGCGCCGCAAGCAAGCGGCAAAAGCATAGTGTATGATCGGGTGCGCTTGGCCAGGAAGGTACTCGAAGACCACGATCGTCATGTTGCCCAGCAGGAAACGGCATACAAAAAGGAGATGAAAAAAATAGAGCAATTAGGGATTTGGAACGAGGCACCGGAAAAGCCGGCGCACGACTATCGTCTGCTTGGCGTAAAATGCTCGGAGGCAAAGGCTGTAATCAAGTTATACAATGCAAACGGCAAACGCCTGCTAATGTGTGCGACAGAGATATCATCTATGGTAAACAACCGCAAACACGATTACGCGTTGAATGACGACATAATAAAAGAAGCTTTCGATGATGAAGAGCATCACATCGACAACAAACAGGACGATACACCTTGTGTACCAGTGCCGGTAAGAATCAACTTCTGGGTGAGCGGTACTCCGCGTTATTTGGAGTGGTTCAGACAAGATGTGGAGGACGGTAAGACAACCCGTGTGATATTTACCCACTTACCTGAGCGATTTGGCTGGCGTTTGCCTGATATAGAGGAATATACGCCAATTGAACTGGCGAAAATAGAGACAATGACAAAAGATCTGATGCAGCAACAAGGGATGCGCTATTCGCCCATAGTGGAAGAGGCTATACTCAAGTGGATTGACGAGAAACACGCTCTCGGGTCTGAGATCGGGAGCAAAGCCGTTCTGACATTGTTACGGCGAAATGCAGTCATCGGTTATCGCATGGGGATGTTGTACTGTGTGCTCTTCGGTTGTGCGCGAACAGTACGGGATACACCTATCAACGAAGAAAAAGAACAAGCTGCTGCGGACTGGGCAGTATATTTCGCGGAATATAACTTCCGCCGGCAGATGACTCTATTCGGTGACGATTATGAGAATATTGATTATTCGCAAAACATCAAAAAAAGCAGTACGTACAAGATACTTGAGATGGTAGGTGAAGAGTTTACGTTGCCACAATTACAATCCGCTTGCGACAAGATCGGTAAATACCCTCACACGGCGCATACGTTGATTAGCCGGTGGGAAGCAGCAAAAAAAATCACAAAAATAAACCCTGGTAATTATAAGAAAAATGCATAAGAAAATGAAAGAAGAACTATATAAAACGCTAAAAAAAGCGATAATTGAAATAAAAAAACAGCATAACGATCCCGATTAAAAACGAATGGGAACGATTCGAAATAATAAGAAAAGAAAGAGAAGAAGAATATAAAAAATCTTTTGAATAACATTTCGATTTCATAAACACAAAAAAAGCAAGTTTTTGAGACTTGCTTTTTTTGTGTTTTATTTTTTAGATAAATAATAAAAGGAGATGCATCTTTTTTACTTAAAAAAAATAACTTATAAACACATGGCAAAAATAAAACCAATGATTTTAATTGAGAGCATGTCGGGGAAAGTCTGCTCACACAGCGATACGTATTTTGCTGTTCGCAACGGCGTGCAATATACCGGAACGAGATGCAACAAGCGTAGAACACCTTTTACGGAAAACGAATTAAATAACCAAACTAAATTCAAAAGTGCGCACACGGCGGCCCGCCAGCCAACAGGCCAAAGACCTGGCGGCATTCAAAACCCAAACCAAATACAAAACCATTCTCGGCTATTTGATTGCCGATGAATATTCAAAAATAAAAAATTAAATATATGGCAAAAGTAGATTACAATTATCCAATTGAAGCCTTGCACGGCAAGGTAAAGCGCACACATTCTGTAGGTTTCGCGATGCGCAAAGAAACAGGTGCGAAATACACCCAAACCTACACTCATACCTTAACTGCACCCAGCGAGGCGCAAAGCGAAGTGCAGCAGAAGTTTGCGGCAGCGGTGAAAGCCGCAAGGGTGCGTATGGCAGATGCCTCCAAACAGGCACAAGACTTGATCGCTTTTAAGAAGCAAAGCAAATACAAGACTTTGTATGGCTATGTTTTCTCTCAGGTTTACGGTGCCCAATAATAAAACAAAAACACACGTAAACCACACCCATCGCCGGCACCCGCCGACGGTGGGTTTTCTAATATATCAACAGCCGTATTTAACCGGGCAAAAGTTGCTCATAAGTGCCGTCGTCGAAGAAAACCACTATTTTTTCAATTTTCCGCTGCCGTATTGTCTCTCCTCGTGCGCCCGCAGGAGACACTTTATTTTGCTGTTCGTTTACGCCAGCGTAATTATGTTCCTGTGCAGTCTCATTCTTTTCCTCATCTCTTCCGCTTTCGTCAGGCACAATCATTGGCGGTTCGGCCGGGAGTTCATCGAATAAGGTGCGCGATTGCGCTTCCCCAATAGGGCGATACATACTGCCGGAATCCAAAACCATCCAATCGGATGAAACAGTACGAAAACGATGAAGCACCTTCTGTAGCACCTCCAGACTGGGCTTGTTGCGCCCATTGACGATATTTGAGATAGTGCCTGCCTGTATGCCCACTTCGTTGGCAAACTGTTTGGCGTTTAACCCTTCAGTTTCCATCAGTTTCATTAATCTTTCACGCTCTGTACTCATACTCATTATCTATTTTATCGCGACGACATTTTGCTATTTGCTATTATATCTATAATTTGTCAGAAATATCTGATCTCGTAAAAACGGATATTTTTTCTTTTAGGTAGCCTTTGTAGGAATATATGCAGCTACTCCAATTCACAAAAATACGCTGCAAAGATACGAAAACTTTTTCACATTTGCAAATCGTATGATTTTGGCGCAAATACACATTTGTGATGTATGTTTAATTTGCATTTGTGTATCTCCGGATAATACACATATATATAAGTATTGCAACGTATATTGGATATTATATTTAACTATAACTTTATGTAAAAGTAGTAATATACTGATAATTATATGATTTGTTTTATATTCACGAAAAAATACACCGATCATACACAATATACTCTCATCTTGTTTCATGTAATTAAAGTATTACTTTATATAATTTCGATATTTATTGAAATACTTGCAGTTATATAGTGAAAATGCGGATTATAGCACATAATGAGCGTACTCCGATTGTTCCACAACACGAACATAAATCTACTTGTTTATATTTCACAAATAGCATATATACACTACTCTATTCTGTGAATCAATGTACATATATTGTGAATTGCACACATTTATCATTTATGAAATTCACAATTATTCCGCGTGTTTTGTAGTTCACATTTCTATCACACATCTCTACTCTTCAAACGTTTCTATTTTTTCGATCTATTTGTGCAAAGTTTGGCAGTATTGCGAAAATGTTGTAATTTTGCACCCAAAAAGAAAATTTGCGAAAAAATGGAATTACCTAATGATCCGATGATGCTGATGAGCGTTATCAATATGAAACTGAGAGACGAGTATAGCACCCTTGATGCACTATGCGAGGACTTGCAGATTTCCAGAGAGGAAGTCGTGAAGAAATTGGCAGAAGCGGGATTTGAGTATAATCCGGAGACGAATAAGTTTTGGTAAACCATGACGTACGAAGAATATTTGGCACAAGAACAATTGGCAATGGAAGAGGAACAAAACGACAGGAGTTGCTTCCTCGAATATCAACCCGAAGGACAGTTTGTGAGGGGACACTGAGAACGAAAATGGAGGCGCGGAGCCTCCATTTTTTGGGGATGACGGTATACCGTGGCGAATGCTCTACTTACGAATAATACCGTGATTATAATAGCAAGGGTATATACACGCGATAGCTACCAATAGGCAGGCAGGCGATAGCCACCAGTAGGCAGGCGATGTTTAGGCTATTTATAAGATAGCAATGAGGAGATAGAGGAAAAGGCAAACAGCCGGGGTAGCCAGCAAAATAGAATCAAAACGATCCAATACTCCGCCATGGCCGGGGAGGAACTTGCCGGAATCTTTGACACCGATGGTGCGTTTCATCAGGCTCTCCATCAGGTCGCCCAACGTGCCAAAGACTACTACCACCAAAGCAAATACCATTCCCACCGCATACGTATTCAGCGGGAGCCTATTGAACCACCCCAAATATGCCAGCAAAGCACCAATACCTATCGCTACAATGGCGCCACCAATCAGTCCTTCCCATGACTTACCCGGACTCACGCGGGGAAACATCTTATGATTGCCGCCTTTGCGTTTGGCCATCAGACTACCCACACAATAGGCGCCGCTGTCGTTCAACCAAATCAGCACAAACAACGCCAGCAGCAACCATGCATTGGCATACAGCACAAAGCACATCATCGAGAACGGCAACGCAATCATCACCTGACTGACAAGAAAATTTCCCCAGTTGTGTATAGGATTCTCTGCCCTGCGGAAAAGTTCGGAAATAAGGACGAATAGCACCATAAACAGATATACCCCACACAGAATACTGATAATCAGATCATTGTAATAGGTGGTTATCACAAAACAGAATGCAGCCCCGAAAAACATCACGCCGCCCGCAATAGTGGAAACGACGGTGAGAAAACGATCGGAATGCATCAAATGGTGATATTCACGCACCGCCAACATAGTTACCAAACCGAACAATACACCGAAAAAAACAGGGTGAACCAAGATACTAGCCACCACCAAACCGACATATACCGCTCCCGAGAGCGTACGCTGAACAAAGTTAGACATTTCAGTAAGATATTTTTTGCAAAAGTACAAAAAAAACTGTACCTTTGCAAATAAATTCACATATTATGGAAAATAACTCAATTGAACTGAGTCTGCTTGACCCCGAAGAACGTGAGCAAATAGACTACATCTGGAATCTGATTCCGGCAGAAGACCGCAAAGGCATGAATCAAAACGATGTGCTTTTGGTATTAGACGCCATGGACGATTATCTGGAAGAAAAAGGTCTGCTTCAATACGATGAACAGACAGGTGAAGCCGAATATATGGACGGCGAAGTGGACGAAACGGAACAATTAGACTACATTCTGAAAGCCGCCAAGGCACAAGGCAGTACTATCACGGGTGTGCAGATCCAACTTGTGATGGACGGGGAATTGCAATATGGCATAGAACAAGGCTATTACGAGGACGAAGAATAGATGGAACATCTGATAAAAGTGCTGAGCAAAATACCCATTGGCATACATTATTTTTTTGCCGATTGGGTGCTGTTTCCTATCATATATTATGTGGTGCGTTACCGGCGGAAACTGGTGCGCAAGAACTTGACAGATTCTTTTCCGGAAAAATCAGCCCAAGAAATACGCCGTATCGAAAAGCAGTTTTATCACCATTTTGCCGACCTTATAGTGGAGACGATATACGGGTACGGACTATCCGAAAGCGATATGCGTGAGCGCGTGCGTTTTGGCAATCATGAGTTGGTAAAACGCCTTGCAGATGAACATGGAAGTGTCATCGTGATGTTGGCACATATAGGCAACTGGGAATGGTTTACGGACTATAATCGCCAATACCTCGAAGCCGACGGACTGATAGAAGGGACGGTGTATAGGCATCAAGCGAATGAGCGGATGAATAAACTAATGAATATGCTTCGCAATAGGCACGGTGGCATTTTGATAGAAAAACAGACTATTCTGCGTCAGATGATAATGTTGCGTCGAGAGGGGAAAAAGATGGTTTATGGCTTCCTGAGCGACCAAAAACCCCGCCCGGAAGTAGCCCGATACTGGACCGATTTTCTACACCATGATACCGGATTCCTTGACGGGGGCGAAGTGCTTGGTCGTAAATTTGATTACCCTGTGCTATATGCCTACATACGCAGTCCGAAACGCGGATACTATGAGGTGCAGTTTGAGGCACTCGCCGAACAACCCAAAGAGACTGTCGAAAATGAGATAACCGCTCTTTATGCCAAACGTCTCGAAGAAAACATAAAAGAACAACCGGAACAGTGGCTGTGGACACATAATAGGTGGAAATGGGGAAGGCGAGGATAAGATAATTATGAATTAAGAATTATGAATTATGAGGGCAGAGCATTTATAATTATGAATTATGAATTATGAGAGCAGAGCATTTATAATTATGAATTATGAATTAAGAATTATGAGAGCGAAGCATTTATAATTATGAATTATGAATTAAGAATTATGAGGGGGATTGGTTATGCGATGTAGTGTAGTTATACTGAATTGGAACGGGGCGGAAATGCTCCGCAGATACTTGCCAAGCGTGGTGGAATATACACCTACCAGCGACTGCGAAGTGGTGGTGGCAGACAATGGTTCAACCGATGAGTCGCTGTCCGTTTTGGCAGAGGAGTTTCCCACAGTGCGCACCATAGTATTGGATAAAAACTATGGATTTGCCGAAGGTTACAACAAGGCTATTGCACAGATAGATAGCGAGTTCGTTGTTTTACTTAATTCAGACGTTGAAGTAACTCCACAATGGCTGACACCTATACTCAACTACATGGAGACACACCCGGAAGTGGCGTCTGTGCAACCCAAAATTCGCAGTTGGTTGCACCGCGACACATTTGAGCATGCGGGGGCTGCAGGCGGATACTTGGATATATTAGGCTATCCGTTCTGCCGTGGGCGACTGCTCAACTATGTAGAGCAAGACAAGGGACAATATGACAGCATCGCCGATGTGCTTTGGACCTCGGGCGCGTGTATGTGCGTGCGGACACATATATATAAAGAAGTAGGCGGATTGGATGGCGAGTTCTTTGCGCACATGGAGGAGATAGACCTCTGCTGGCGTCTCAACTGCCGCGGATACAGGTTGGTATGCCTACCCGACTCCATTGTCTATCACCTTGGCGGAGGCGCGCTGGCGTACGAAAATCCACGCAAGACCTACTTGAATTTTCGCAATAATCTGTTGATGATTTATAAGAATCTACCAGCGAATAGATTGTGGTGGGTGTTGGCAATACGCTTCGTGTTAGATTATGTTGCAGCATTACAACTTTTGGTTACCGGCAAACCGCAACAAGCCAAAGCCGCTCTACAAGCCCGGCACGACTATCATCGCATGAAAAAACACTTTACGAGCAAGCGGACTGAGAACATGGCAAAGACTATAAATCCCTACCCAACCGGTATAAGGAAACGTAGTGTGCTTTGGGACTTCTATGTACGCGGAAAACGATAAGTATCAAGGACCGACGCCCCCCGATAAACTCCCGATAATCACCCACTAATCACCCACTAATCACCCACTCTTCTCTTTACAAAGTTATTACTCTCACATTGTACTATGAAAGATGAAAGTCGGACCATAACGAGCGTATCCATAGCAGCCATTTCACGACATCGGATAGTGCTGGACGGTCGGGGCGTACGCACATTGGTTGTACTGCAAGGGTGTCCGTTGCGATGTGCTTACTGCTTAAATCGTTTTGCCATCGACCCTACGGCAGAGCGAAGACACTACACTGCGGAAGAACTGATACGCGATGTGATGACAGACAATCTATACTTCCTTGCCACCAGCGGAGGTATCACTTTCGGAGGTGGGGAACCCTTGTTGCAAAGCCATTTTATCAGTGAGTTTCGGAAGAAATGTCCTGCTGATTGGAGCATAGATGTAGAGACTTCACTGAATGTACCTATTGCCCATTTGGCGCAAGCAGCACAAGACATACAACATTTTTCTGTGGACATAAAAGATATGAATCCGTCTGTGTATCAGCGATATACGATGTGCGACAATACACAAACAATCGCCAACTTACAATGGCTGCTGGCACAAGGACGGGCAGACGATATCACGGTGCGTGTCCCCCTGATACCCCACTACAACACCGAAAAAGATGTGGCACAAAGTATCGAAAAACTAAAGGAGATGGGGGTACGGCATTTTGACCGACTGACCTATGTTATCCGTGATGAAAAACAGTAACCTACTAAATATCAATACAATATGAAAAAAGGAAAAGATGTATGCGAAGAACTGAAACGTATTCGCCAAGAGATTGCAGATGCCAATGAGATTGAATATACTCCGCATATCTGTACGCACGAAGGCGACTGTGCGGGTAGTTGTCCCGCCTGCGAACAAGAAGTGCGCTACCTGACCGAACAACTGAACAACCGGAGCAAATTAGGCAAAGCCATCTCAATCGTGGGCATTAGCACATGCCTCACTGCCATGGCTCCACTTTTGTCTTCATGTGGTCCACAAAGCCATCCGACTGGCATGGTTCCTATGGAAGGAGACGTGGTATATGAACCGGATTCGTGCAATAGAGATAGTACAGAGAAAAATAGCGAGGAATATCTTTTGCAGGAATTTGCGCGTTCCAAAGAAGATGAAGAAAAAGAATAGTCTGTAAACACTTGATTTACAGACTATTTATCAGCGAATCCATACTTATGAATAGTGGCGCAGTCAGGTTAGCCACAGAAGAATATAATAAGGAGTTGAGCAGCCATCACGCGCAGGAATGTAGTGAACGGATAGACTGTAGCGTAGCAGACAGAGGCTTGATCGTTGCTCGAAGACAGACTCTCGGCATACGCCAGGGCGGGAGCGGCAGTCATAGCACCTGCCAGCAAACCAATAACCTTAAAATAATTGAGATGCATTGCCTTGTATGCCACGAAACCGACTATCAACAATGGCACCATCGTGATGATAAAACCATAGAGAATCCACATATAACCTCCTGTAAGAATGGTATCTACGAAATGCTCTCCGGCTTCCAAACCGAGTGCCGCCAAGAAGAGCGTCAATCCCACCTGACGAAGCATCATATTTGCCGAAGTAGTGGCAAACGTAACCATATTGTAGTAAGGTCCGAAACGTCCGATGAGTAACGCCACAATGAGCGAACCGCCTGCCAATCCGAGACGGAAAGTTTGATTCAGACCGGGAAGAGGAATAGGCAGGATACCCAACAAAACTCCCATCGTAATTCCAAAGAACATAGGCAGCAGATTGGGCAAATCGAGCCGTTTCAACTCATTACCAAATGTTTCTGCCACCCGCTGCACATCGGTCTTATCACCAACGACAATCAGACGATCGCCGAGCTGAAGCACCAATTCGGGTGTAGCAAGCAGGTCAATACCCGCACGATTAACACGCGTGATTGTGGCATGATATTGCGAACGGAGATTAAAGGAAGATATACGCTTGCCATTGCATTCGGGACGCGTAACAGCAATGCGGCGAGAAATAAGGTGGTCGGAATTCTCCTTGCTGGAGAAACTATAGTTTTTGATAGTTCCCAACAGGCGCAGCGAGTCAAGGTGCTGCTTATCAGTAAGAACACGAATAATGTCTCCGTTGCCGAACATGGTTTGGTCGCTAACCAACTCATCCGTGCCATTGGGCCGAATGACACGACTGACGATCATCTTAATCGGGCATATATGCTGCAATTGACTGACGTTCAGCGTATCAATTTGCGGATTTTGCAAGGTAATATCCACACACACGGGTTTTGCATCGTCCTCTTTGTTGTCTGTTTCCGCTTGCAGGCGAGCCTCCTCTTGCGGAATCTTGACACGCAGGCAAAGGCGGATAATCTCAAAAGCCAAGATGGTACCTACAATACTAAGAGGATAGGCTACGGCGTAACCGGTTGCTACATTGGGCGATACATAACCAAGCACATCACTACACGCCTGCTGTACTGCCGCCAAAGCAGGAGTACTCGCTACAGCACCCGAGAGGACACCATCGAGAGTGTCCATACCAAGGTTCGTAGCATAATACAGACCTATAGTACAGAAACACCCCAGAAGAACAAATGCCGTGGCTAACAGGTTGAGTTTCAGTCCACCACGCTTAAACGGGGAAAAAGACGGACCAACCTGCAATCCAATAGAATAGACAAAGAGAATGAGTCCGAAATCGTTGGCGAAATGCGACACATCCGGTTTGATATGAATACCCAATGCGGATACAGCAATCCCCACAAACAGCACCCACGTAACACCTAATGAAAAATGTCCTACACGTGCGTGTTCGCCGAGCCACAAGCCCAATGTTATCACCAATGTCAGCACCAATATGGATTGGGTAATGGTGGGAGTAAACAAAAGTTGTTCTATTGCGTGCATGTTTATAGGAAAACGTTAATTATCATGTAATCAGACGTTAGTTTTCTTCTTTAGGGTGTTGCTTTGTTTCCTGATTTTTCATTCTTTATTTTCCAAAATGCGGAGCATTTGGATGATAGCGCGGGTGCAGGCACGATCTGTAACCTGTTCACGCAGTTTGCCCAGATGGAAACATTCGGCAGTTGTACCATTAGGCGTTGCCCAAGCAATCCATACCGTCCCGACCGGTTTCTCAGCCGTTCCGCCGTCAGGACCGGCAATACCGCTGGTAGCCATAGCATAATCGGTCTTGCACAACCGGCGAACACCTTCTGCCATTTCGCGAACCACCTGTTCGCTTACAGCCCCATACATGTCCAAATCCGTCTGGCGGACACCTAACACATTGTGTTTCACACTATTGTCATACGCTACTACCGAACCATAATAGAAAGCGGAACTGCCTGCGTGCTTGTTGAGCAAAGCGGCAAGTTTGCCGCCGGTACAAGACTCAGCAGTGGAGATAGTCTGACGATGTGCCTTGAGTATCTCACCCAAATGTACCTCAAGGGGGATGTCATCGGTTTCTATGATATAGTCGTGCACCAATGCAATGAGTTGTTGCAACTGCATCTCTATCTCTGCCTCTGTCGCTTCTCCGTAGGTACTCAGGCGCAAACGAATAGTGCCGTCCTTGGGCAAATAAGCAAGGTGTATGGTCTTTGGGAGCGCATTTTCCCATGCTTCGAGCAAAATAGCCAGAGCAGATTCCGAAATCCCCGAAACGAGGATGGTTCGGTGAATGATGTCGCCTTGCGGGTGCATCTGACGCAAGATATAGGGAATTATCTGCTCATTCATCGCGATTTTCATCTCATAAGGCACCCCCGGCATAGCAAAGAGTTTTTTCTCTCCTTTACGAAATACCATCAGTGGAGCACTCCCTACCCGATTAGGCAACACTTCAGCCGACTGCGGCACAAGCCATTGGGTAGCAGTCAGGCGGTTGAGTACATCGGGACGCCTGCGATACAAATCATATATATGCTCGCGCACGCATGAGTCTTCCACCAAAGTGGTGTCAAAATACTCGCACAACACATGCTTGGTTATATCATCTTTTGTGGGACCGAGACCACCCGTCGTCAGAACAATATCTGCACAGTCAAAGGCCTCGTCGAGTGCCGCAAGTATATGCTGACGGTCATCGTGTATAGAGATAATCTGATAGAGCGAGATACCGTTCTCATTCAGCCGTTCTGCCATCCAAGCGGAGTTAGTATCCACTACCTGTCCGATAAGCAGTTCGTCTCCAATAGTAATAATTACTGCGCGCATTGTTTTTTCCATTCTGTAGCAGTTAGACATAGTTCTTCGTACCATTCTTGCCCGAAACGGCGAATAAGCGGTTCTTTAAGAAACTGATAGATAGGCAAATGCATTTTCTTACCGAGTTGGCGAGCGCAATGACAGATGTCCCAACGGTGGTACTCCAGACCAACCATATCGCCCACTTTGGATAGGCGAATCGGGTACAAATGACAGGAAATGGGTTTCTTGAAGTCGATACGCCCTGCGTTGTAGGCTTTCTCAATAAGGCAATAACACCAACCATTGTGGTCTGTGCGGGCAAAAACACAATCTTTGCCATTGACGATAGAAGTAACACGGTCGCCCGAAGGATCATAGTAAGCAATTCCCTGTTCCGCTACTACTGCCCGTGCCTCTTTGGTCATATCGGGCAACAAAACAGGCAATATCTCATTGATTTTCTGCTCTTCGTCGGGTTCAATAGGAGCACCGGCATCGCCTTCGACGCAGCAACACCCACGACAG
>OQVT01001900.1_pt1 | contig 13417 bp, 12 predicted proteins | sample 1691561 | NCBI WGS metagenome assembly OQVT01 (sample SAMN03418260, study PRJEB22391) | human gut metagenome | biome: human-gut; feature: organic feature; material: feces | host: Homo sapiens | place: Tanzania | collected 2013-01 | reverse complement strand
CTACATCTTTATCGTTTGGATGTTTTAAAGCCTCATCAAAATTCTTCAACTATTCAGGAATTCAGAACTTAAATTGGATAGAACCAATGGGTGGATTCCAGCCTGTAACGGACATGTTCGGAAATACCCACTTCGCAAATCCCATGGAGGTTGATCTCATGAGCGGCCTTCCTGCAAGTGCTTTTTCGAATAACATGGCAGCTGCAATGCACGAACAGAATCAGGCCAAATTAGAACAAAGTAACGCCTTAGAACAAAAAATGAATTCGGCAGTAGATAATTATCACAAGGCTATGGATAGCGGTGACTTTGAAAAAGCGCTTGAATGGGAGCACCTTGCAAATTCTTGTCAACAAGAATTATACAATTTGTGGGGCACCCCAAACTATAGCGGAAATCCTGTTGTAGCTCCAGGAATAGATGAATAATACTCTAAAGCATACAAAAACAATTTAGGCTGTAACCTCCACAAAAATGGAGACTACAGCCTAAATTTATAACGATAGAAAAATCTTATTTCATCAACTCTTCCAACTTAGTAAGCAACTCTTCACCACGAAGATTGCGAGCTACGATTTTACCTTCCTGATTAATCAAGACAGTAGCAGGGATAGAGCGAACACCGTAAAGTGCGGCTCCAGCGTTTTGCCAACCCTTCAAATCTGACATCTGAGGCCATGTGATGTTCAGATCGGTGATAGCCTTTTTCCATGCAGCCATATCGGTATCGAGAGATACGCCGACTACTTCCAAACCTTTTGCCTTATATGTCTTATATGCCTCAACAACCGACGGCATTTCACGACGACAAGGACCGCACCAGCTTGCCCAGAAGTCAACCAATGTATATTTGTTGGCAGAAACGATATCAGAAAGTTTCAATTCCTTACCGTCGGGAGTGTTCTGTACGATATCTACGAAAGTCTTACCTACCATTGTGCTGGCAACAGCTGCTATTTCTTCTTTCATAGCTTTCACTTCGGGCAAAGAAGAGTATGCAGCAGGAATCTGATCGAGTAACGACATTATTTTTTCGGGAGCGAAAGCCGGAGCAAATCCACTAAGCAAATGAACACCTACCAAGTTGCTGATGTTCTGCTCTATAGTATTGAATACCATAGCTGTACCCAGACTGTCTTTACGGTTCAACTCAGCTTCCATCTCAGCACGCTTGTCGGCTGTAAGTGTAGCGTCAGATTTAATCTTGTTATAAAGCTCACGCATACTCATGTTTATGTCGAGATACTGAGTCATGAAGCTCTGATAAGCATCGTTACACTTAGTACCGCTTACTACATTAGCTTCTTGATTCATCTTCAAAGTGATGTTACCGTTCTCAATGAACACCATCGCCATCATAGGCGGCTGATTCTCATCCTGAGCGTAAGTTACGTAACGCATGGTAGTAACCGAGTCGGGAGTACCCTTGAACTCGAACGCACCGTTCTTAACTATTGTTGAGTCTTTCTTTATCAACTCATCGCCTGCAAAGTCTTGCAAGTAAACTGTCTCACCGTCTTTTGCACCGTCTATTGTACCCTTAATGGTGTATCCAGACTGCTGCTGACAAGATGCCAATGCCATAAGGCCGGCTCCCGCCAAATACAAAATCTTTTTCATACTGATTTTATTTAATGATTTATTTAGGTTGCTAAGATACGTAATTTATTCTAAAAGAAGACCAAAGAATGGAGGCAATCTATTTTCAACCATGCGTCAAGCCCCGTATAATGGAGTATGGAGAGAAGCAAAGCTATGAAGAACAGTGCCACCCAAAGGCTGGAGAAGCGCGAGAAGCAATATGAAATTCCTTTTACGACATCGCGGTCGGTGCGATAGAAATCGACGGAAAGACCGTATATCATCGCTGTCAGCCCTAAGCCCAACGAGCACAGAAAAGAGAGTCCGCTCATGAAAGGCGAGCCTTGCAGACCTCCGGTTATGCTACGAACGATGGCCGACGAGCCGAAGGCGAGCCATGCGCAGAAAGCGAACCACATCACCCCTACCGCCATGCTAAGCACCCAGGCGCGACGTTCTTTTCGCGACCATCCGCCCTTGCGGGTAATAAGTCGCACACACAGCGCCCACCATCCCGAATGTACGCACAGCCCCACACCAAACGACAGCATGAACAGATGCCGTATGAGAGAGGCCGACCACGGAAGGCTTACCACATTACGCAGTAGCCACCGCATACCTTCGGCACTGAGCAGACTCTGTACGCCTTGCCAACTGTAGATACTCCCCACCCACGACATCAGCGCAGCCGCCAGCGTGAGCAGGAATAGCAGGGTTACGGGATGTATGAAACGTTTATTCATCGTCGGGTTCCAGGCTATCTATATCTAATATGCGCAACTCGAACGCACGTGTCACCAATCGGCAGGCGTTGACGCCCGTACGCTCATCGGCACGGAACAATCGGTTTACCAAATCATTCTGACGCTTTTCTATCGACTTTACGCCGAAGGGCATCGCCTTTAGGTTGGTTATCATTTCTTTGGTGTAACCTAAAGCCAAGTGACGAAGCAATCGCTCATCGTACTCATCAATGTCGTAATTGATAATAGCCTCCTGTCGGCGCTGTTCTGCCATTACCGACTGCTTGAAGCGTTCTACTATCTTTTCAAGTATCGGATAGTTGAACACCAACTTCTTGCCAGCCATAACAGCCTCTACATCGGTAGCGGTAAGTAGTTCGCCCGTCTTAAGGATAATACCGTCGGCACCAGCCGCAAGAGCGTCCACCCAAAGTTTCTCGTTCAGCACCTCGCCTGTGAATATCAGCACTTTGATTTCAGGGTGTTCTTTATGCAGACGGGCACATATTTCTACGCCGATAGTGGTAGAGCCGCCTAATCCTAAATCGAGCAACACCAAGTCGGGTGTTTGCTGCTGAAGCAATGTCCATAACTCGGCTTCGGTCATGGCAGTGCCTATAACCTCGGCATTGGGTATCTCATGACGGAATATCTCTTCCGTTCCTTTAAGCTCCAGTTTTACGTCTTCTACTATTATTACTTTAAACTTATCCATTATTATATAGTGTTTTTATATTCTTATTTATATTACTTACGCAGCGGCACCGTGAACCATACGGTATATCCTCCGCCCGGTGCCGGGTCGGCATTGATACGGCATCCGCGGCGACCTGCATACTCGTCGTGATCGCGGATTATTTGCTTGCAGACCAAGAACTCGGTGCCTACCAACTCGCTTCCGCCTGCCATACCCGACAGATGGCAAAGCGACGGATAAAACAACTCGTTCAGTTCGATACGTGTATACTCACGCCTACGGTCGGTAAAGCTGAAACGAACGAAGTCGGCATCTCGCCTTGCCTCTATCTCGATGCGCCCTGCATCAGGGCAACGCACGGCTTCAACTATCAAGTTCTCGAAGAGGAAGAGCAGAAGAGTCTCGTCGCCTTTCGCTTTCATCTCGACTTCGGGCGGAAGTACCGTGCATTCAACAGTCGAAGTGTGCTTGCGGAACTGCTTGCGCATCATCTTATCAACTTTATCGAGCAATGCACAGACACTAATATCCGTACGACGGAACGTTACTTCGTCTAGCTGACGAGAGGCACACGAGCTGAGTAGCGTGAAGATGTCTTTATAGTAGCTTACCAACTCATCGATAGTCTGCAGGTCGGTACGCTCTTTCTCTACCGATACCGATGCATCACCGTTAAGCGAATCTACTATCTTCTTGATGCGATTGGGGTAGTAAATTGTTTCGTGCTTTATGGTAGACAAGCAGTTATCGAGCACCATGTTCTGCACATGAAGCATATTATCCTCATACAGCGTACGGCGAGCCTCATCTTGCATCAACTCTATATCGGCATACTTTTGGCGCACACGCACCACCGTATTATATAGCACTACCGACAGATAGCTTATTGCCAACTCTACCAGCAGTTTATTCTCTTCATTATTATATGGCTGAGCTACCTTAAGCGCCAATACGCCCGAGCAATATTGCTCGCCACCAAGTTCTACAGTCAGCGGAAAGAGACTCCACTTGCCTACTCCGTCCCAATGCTTTTCTTTCCGTTCAAAGCAACGCTGCATCCGTTCGGTGAGCACATCGTCGGTAGGTTTCTGCTGATATGTATAGTATTTAAGCGGACCTTCGTCGCTGATAGCCAGCGACAAATCATCTACCGGAAGCAGTTCGTTCAGCTCCGTATAAAGGCAATTCAGTAAGCGGGTAGCAAAGTCGTCTCGCCCTTCTGCACGAGATACAGCCAGCAAAGCTTTATTGACAACAAACACTTGCTCCATGTTATACCGATAATGCAAGCGGTGACGCAGATACAAAAAATAATATCCTATGATGCAAGCCATTACAAGAAGCACAAACAAGGCAAGGGCTATCATTTTATCCTTAGCCGACTGCTGCATCTGCTCACAATAAACATCTATAGAGCGGTCCTTACTTATCTGCTTATACAGCACAGAGTAGGCCATGTTGTTATAATAATACAAGCGGAAGTCCTTCACCGCTAAAGCGGCAACCGCAGTTTCGTTTCGCACATCGAGAAGAATATAATAGTCTGTATCGAAACCTTGAGCCAGCCATGTCTGTTCGGCAGCGTTCTCACCGTCGGCACAGAGTTGAAGCAATGGCTCTGCCTTACCGGAATGGCGCAGGTAATATGCGTTCATATAATTAAGTGCGCTGTCGGCATACTGAATAGCCTTATTATACTCTCCGTGCACATTGCTATTATAAACCAAGTTGGCGTATTCATTTGCGGTAGAAAGAAGACTATCGTAAGCAAAATTCTCTACAGTACCCTCGCCCGACTGCTGCTGATGGCTACATGCACTGCCCACCAATAAGAACAAGAACGCCACGCACATGGTCAACGCTTTTTTCACTCCCTTAGGCAAGCGGAAATAAAAGCGGCTTCCTTTTCCCGGAGTGCTATCTATGGCGAACATACAAACACTGAACAGGGCGTTGGTCTTACGGTATTTTTCTATGATACCCTTACAATTCATCAATCCGAAGCCATGTCCCTTGCTCTTACGCAGTTGCTCTACATCCTTGGCAGTATCCAGTCCGATAGCTCCCGAATCGTACACCTTCTCATCGAGTATGCGACTTATGTCTTCTTTCGACAATCCCGGTCCGTCGTCGACAACCGAAATTTCAACATAATCATCGTGCTCTGTAGCGTAAACCGATACGTTGCCTCCTGCCTGAGTATACTTACGGGCATTATCGGCCAACGTATTTACCATAAAAAGCGTAAGAGCCTTATCTGCCTTTACTATAGCCTCTGTAGGCGACACAGTGAGATTAATATTTTTGGTGTCGAAAGTATGCTTTCCCTTAGCCACCATAGCGAACAAATCATTAAGACCGAAGTTCTCTATTTTGAAGCTCAGCGCACCTTGCCTCATCTTAATCCATAGAGCAAGGATATCGTTATACTCGTTTATGCGGTCTATCAGCTCGCCTATATAAGTGAACTTGCCCTTCTTTACATCCTCCTGACGGGCGTAAGGTAAGTTGCGCAACTTATGTACCTCGTTAGCCACCCTATCTATGTAAGGCAAGATGCCGGTTACGATAGAAAGACAAGCTTTCTTCACTATGTTCTGACGCTTATTCTCTGCCAAATGCTGCTGATGCACAAAGCGTTCTTTCTCTATGCGGCGACACTCATCATCGAGCGACACCAAGTTCATTCCGTTTTCTATGGTCCACGTAAGATAAGGAAGGACCAGATTCAGCAACACACGCTTCTCCTTAGGCAACGGAGCGTTCAGGCTTAAATACAACACGCCTATCTTCTCTCCCTTATCCGACGTAATCAAATCGAAACCGCTCATACGGCTGATGGCCTCGCGTCGTTCTTCATCTATTTCATCTTCTTCATCTTCGGTCTCGGACGAAGAGCAAGTCTCTATCAGCATATCATCGGCGCCAAACAAATCGGAGAAATCGGTCTTTACGGTCTGAATTACCGCCTGCACCATTTCCTCCTCTGTAGAAGAATGAGCCGGAACCGATGCGGTAATCTTTCGACACAAGTCGAGTACCTTATTCAGCGTAGCCAGATAAGCTTGGTTTCGCCCTCTCCACCTACGGCTTAGCAGCACGAAGAGGAAGATAAGCACACAGAAGCCAATGCCTACCAACAGCAGCAGCAAATTGAGTTGCTTAGACTCGCGTTGCAAAGCGGCGTACCTACTCTCTACCGATTTATCCTGACGGGTATAATCGAGCAAGTCGAGGTAAATATTTCGGTTGTAATCCGACTGCGGTTTCATGTCCATCGCAGCATATGTACGGCTCATCTGCTCGCGTAGGCGCAGTATCCACTCTGGCACCGTCTTGATACCTTCGTTCACTATCCATTTCAGTTCTGTAGCGCTGTCTTCCTGAGGAGCGTAAGTATGCAGACGGTCGGTAGTATCCTTACAATGATAGAATTTCTCATGATGCCAGTTAACGTACTGCAACGCCGACTTCAGTTCGGTCAAAGCCTTATCGGGATGACCTTCGTAATTATAATATGTGGCAAGGGTACGGTAGGTTCCAGAAATCTGATACCAATCGCCATATCTCTTAAAGAGCGAAAGTGCCTGATTAGCATAATATAGCGGTAAACTATCTACCGGAAGTCCCTTATCGTTGACCAAGCGCAAGAGTCCCAGATGATCAGACTCAAGAATACGCCTGTTGTCAGGGAAATTAAGAATCTCGGCCATGCCCTGCAGAGCATTAGCCTCGAAATAAATATATCCTTTACTGCGGCTAAGCAAAAGACAGTCGGCCAAGCAACCAAACTCGCCAACCACCCGTTCCTCTTCGGACGATGCCGCATACATGCCGCCCGATCCACGCATATATTCATAATACAAACTCTGAGCCGTATCGGCAGCCAACGCCCTTTCATCTATGGCATCGATAGACTCCATAGACTCTTTAGTCTGCTGCAAATAATAGAAATAAATGCCCGATACGATATAAAACTCGGACACGGCATAAACGAAACGCTCCTTAATATGGCTGTCGGTTATCAGAGCCTCATCTTCGCGGATACGCTTCATCCTGCTGATGGCACTGTTGCGGTAATCGTAAAACCGTTTGTTCATAGAAGTGCGCTGACAAATCTTCATCATACCAACATCGGCAATAAGATGCTCCACCTCATTGCCTCCTTCATCAGCAGCCCGCTCAAACAGACGTGCCGCATGTTCGAAATCCATGCGCATAAATGCACAGAAAGCCATGTTGTTAAGAGCCTCCGAAACGATTTCGCCATTACCCTTTCCCAACTCGCACGCCCGTACCGCCGCACGGGTAGAAGCGGCCAAATCCTTATAATGCAGAGCATACGCCACCCGGTTGAGCGAATCGGCCTGCATGAACCGAGCCTTATCTTTTCTGCCGGAACACGAAACCATCATTACACCCACACCCATCCACACTAGAATGATATATATAATATGCCGCATCATTTTCATCGAGAGTCCTATCAGGGAAAAACAGTCATCATTATAAAAACACAAAAAGGTGTATCAAAAGAATTGAGTGCATCATTAGCACGTCAAGACTTTTAACACACCTCTTTTCTCTTCGCGAAAAAAGATTATTTCTTAGATTCTTCCAAAGAAACTTTTCTAAATTCTTTCAATACTTTTTCCAATGTCAAAGATGCTTTGCGAGCGCGTGTTCCAGCAGCTTTATTGCCCTTTTCAGCCTGCAATTCTGCATCAGCAACCAATTCGGCTGCGAGTTCTCTTACTTTAGCGATTAATTCGTTCATGGTTTTATGGTTTTAATTTTTATCAATCTCAAAGTAAATACAAATAACTCAATATCAATAGTAAGCACACTTATTTTTTATCTTTTTTAATATTTCATTAACGTTTAGACTTCAAAACTGTAAAAAAACGGCTCCAGATGGCGTTAATCGGCTGATTCGATGGCAAATTGCACGACTTTCACCGAAGTGTAATAACGTATTTCATCTCCATCGGCATACATGTTTCCCGCATTGCGGAAACGTACGCGCACGCCCATTCCAGCATTGACCGTAATGACCGCCTCATTGCCCGTAGCTCCATAGTTTACCGTATACCACATGCCGTTCTGTGTGTATTGTACTTCTATACAATTATGCTCAACTTCGAACTGCCACGTCAACTTATATTGCGCTGTCTGCTCGTTATGAAACGTAAAGACGCCCGTCGATTCGTCATAGCTCACCTCCTGCAACTGAGTAACCTCTTCAGGATAAAAGTTGAGCACCACATATTCTACCGTATCACCTTTTACTACGTTATGCACGCTATACGATGTGATTTCATCACCTAAATGCATCTTCTGCGACGGGATATAAGCAAACTCCTCTTCACCACATGCGCCCAATAACACCCCCAGCATTACTATACCTAATACTATACTTATTATTCTATTCATATTATACTGATTTCATTATTAAAGATAAGGACGAAACACTATCACAGCGTCTCGCCCTCAATGAACAAAATTCTGAAAACTGTTTTTATACAACCTTAAAAATCTGTTCTGGATTATGAGTTTCTTTCTTTTTATCCACCTTAACTCATTAACAATTCGCGATTAATACTCCTTTATTTTATACTGAATATGATTATTTATCTTCACCATCCGGTTTATTCTGACAAGCAGGACAACATTTCTGTTCTCTTTTAGGGCGAGGCTGCTCAGAATGCCACTTGGCATATTGCTCCTCGGTGAGAATCTTCTTCATCTGCTTATCCTTCTTCTCCATCAAGCTACGCATATCATTCTTGCCGCTAGAGGAAGGAGGAGGCATACCCGGTCCACCGTTGCCGCCCATTGGAGGGAAGCCACCACCGCCAGGACCGCCGCCAATTGGAGGAAAACCTCCACTGGGAGCACCACCCATCATAGGCGGACGATTACCATCTGCACCTTTAGATGTCATCTGCTCCACACGGGCCTTCTCTTCTTTCAAGTTAAGTTTATAGACTTTCTTATACTGCTTATCGGTCAGTCCGAGCGACTTCTGCATCTCGTCCGTCATTCGTCGGGCAGCTTTCTCCGGATTCGGCAATTCCTTCTTTTCATTGTTCTCTGTCTGAACAGACTGATACGGCAACGTATTCGCTTGTGCCGACCATGCTGTCCCCATCAAAGCCGCACAAAACAGAGCGTGTTTAATAAATGTTCTCATGTCTTTTAGCTTTTAAAATTTTACGGAAGCAAAAGTATATTCTGTCATCCTAAAGCAAAAATAGAATCTACAAACACCCAAATTTCATCAGTAAAACGCCAATTTTCCCATAATAAACCCATAAAAGCAACAACCATAGCAATAACAACAACACCCCAAACCTACAAAACCTAAAAAACGCCCTACTCGTCTTTCAAAAAAGCCAGTTCACCGATTTATATTGCAATTAATAAAGCCACATCCTATTTTTGTAACTAGAAGAAATGACTGCAACAGCAAAAAAAAACAAGAACGCATGAAACAAATATCAAAGCAAACGCTTTTAGAACAAATAGTATATCTGATTATATGGATATTCATCGGAATAGCTCCGATAGTCTCCACTTACTCAGCCCAAAGCACGCTGCCCGATCATACAACAGTATGGAAAGACATAACGCAGTCATGGATTATCATCGCTCCATTCTTCGTATTATTCCTACTGAATAACTTCATTCTCATACCGAAGCTATTCTTACGTAAAAACTACCTATGGTACACCATAAGTATCATACTCACCCTATTCATACTATTTAAAGTAGTACCCGAAAGCGTACTCTTCTACCAGTTATCAGAAAACCGACAAGAACAATTTATGCCCGGCGGCGATATGCGTCCGCACGGCGAAAGACTCCCACATCCGGAAGACGGAGAACACAGCTTCGAAATGCGTCCGCCGTTACCCGACGGACATCACAACCATAGACAACCTATGCCTCCACGCATGCGACCCAACACTATTACCTTCATCAACCTCACCATCGCCATTCTGCTGATAGGATTCAACCTCACTATCAAGCTATTCATCAAATCACTGCGCGACGAAGAGGTTCTGAAAGACCTGGAACACCAGAAGTTAGAGTCGGAGTTGCAATACCTGAAATATCAGCTCAACCCGCATTTCTTTATGAATACGCTTAACAACATACACGCCTTAATAGATATAGATAGCCGGAAAGCAAAGACATCTATTATAGAACTATCAAAACTGATGCGCTATGTGCTGTATGAATCGAACAAAGACTATATAGAGCTAACCAAGGAGATAACTTTTCTTCAGAATTACATCGAACTTATGCGACTGCGCTTTACCGAAAGCCTAAACATACAAACCGACTTTCCGCTGATAGTTCCCGAAGTAAAGATACCTCCACTGTTGCTCATCTCTCTATTAGAGAACGCCTTCAAACACGGAGTGAGCTATCGCGAAGCATCGTTCATCCATATCAGCCTGAAGATAGACGATGGAAACCTTATATTTAAATGTAGCAATAGTAAGCACCGCACTAAGAAAGACGAACACCACGGCGTGGGACTGGAAAACGTAAAGAAACGACTGCAACTGCTGTTCGGCAACAACTATACCTACACGATAAACGAAAACGAGAACGAATACAATGTATCACTAAACATACCGCTTAACACATGATGAACTGCATTATTATAGACGATGAGCCTCTGGCATTAACCCAACTGGCAGGATACGTAAAACGCATCCCTTTCCTCAATCTGATAAAGTCATGCCATGACGCATATGAGGCGATGGAAGTTATGGCACAAGAGAAAGTTGACTTGCTGTTTATCGACATCAATATGCCCGACTTAAACGGAGTAGATTTCGTACGCTCACTGGCAACCAAGCCCTTAGTGATATTCACCACCGCCTACTCAGAATATGCGGTAGAAGGTTTCAAACTCGATGCAACCGACTATCTGCTCAAGCCTTTCGAGTTTCAAGACTGTCTGAAAGCAGCCGAAAAGGCACGCAAGATGTACGAATATACTCACACCGCCACCCCTGCTACCAAGGAAGAAGCCAGCGATAGCCTATTCATAAAAAGCGAATATAAGATGGTGCGCATCAACCTGCAGGATATAAAGTACATAGAGGGCATGAGCGAATATATACGCATATATACCGAAGGGAGAGACAGACCGATAGTGACTCTTAGCAGTCTGCAGAAAATAGAGAGCCGACTGCCCGACTACTTTATGCGCGTGCACCGCTCGTACATAGTCAACATGCGAAAGGTGACAGAAATATCGCGCCTGCGTATCATTTTCGATAAAGACACCTACATACCGGTAGGCGAAAACTATAAAGACAAGTTTCTAGAAGCAATAAATAAGCAATCAATATTATAACATTTCTCTGTTCGGAAAATTATTCGTAATTTTGAAGTCCGAATCATGCCAAGGCATAAGATTAGGGCACAGAAACAAGAGAAAGATGTACATATTCCGTTCTATCCACGAAATAATAAGCACCGTCAGTACAGCAAGAGGGCTGCTGACGGAAATGTTTGAAAAGAGAAAGATTCTTAACTTCAGATATACCGATGCGCTGGCTCTGCTGAAAGACGACGAAAACAAACTAAAGCTTTTGATTGAGAAAGAGGTTATCCGCCAAAACGGAAACTTTCTGGAGCTTGACGCACGCTTCATGGACTTCTTCGAATTACTGCTCGAAGCCAACGAAGAAATCAATACCGCTATCATCGACGAGAACATAGAGTATCTGCATGAGCTGATGGATTATTATCAGAAGGAGCGCATTGCCAACAGAAAGGCACGCTATGTGCGCGACATCAAGATAACATTCCAGAAAATAGCGCGTACCACCATACGCAATATCATGAACTTGCAGACCAGTATAGACAATGCTTTCAAGCATGAGCCTACGTATCAAATCAAAATAGCTAAGCTGGAGAATCTCGACAAAAAAAGAATCAACATACAGCAACTTATCGACACTACAGAGCATCTCATTCTGCATGAGGAACGCCAGTTCTTTCAGCAGGCTACCGACGAGGAGCTCGACCGTATTCTATTAGACTTGCGCCGCGAGCTTCAGCTTTCGGCTCACAGCTTGATACGCGCACAGCAGGATATTATCAACTATCTTAATCAGATAAAGAGTCAGGTTATATTAGTGGCGAAGATTCGCCGTCTGAAATATCTGCAAGATCAATTCGAGCTACGCGCCAAGACCAACCTATCCGAAGTGATAGACAATGAACGCTCGGTATTGATAGAAGGCGCTATGCCCGCATCGTTCAAGTTGTCTGTAAACTACCTGAATAGCGATGAGGCACGCCCCGTTATATTGAAAGTACTGAAAAACTTGCAATATCGCGAAAGTGTACGCAGCAACGAAGCCGGAGCATTCAGTCAGGAGGACCTTGAATCGCAAGCCATGTATCAAGAAAGCATCAGCTTGGAAGAGACGGCTGGCGATTATATTCAGGCACAAGCCGAGAAGAAGTGGAAAGACCCGGAGGCACAGTCCGAAGATCTCTTCTCGTATCTGATGAATTATACATTCAAGCGAGAGGTGAGCGAGAAAGAACGCACCACGCTGTTCTGCCAGATGGTATCGCTATACGAATCGCAATTCCAAATCACCAACGAATTCAGCACCTATCACAATTATGAATACGTAAGGGTATATCCGGGAATTTAATCAAGAAAAGAAAGAAACATCATGGAATTAAATATACATATCCCCGACCATACGGCCGAGATTTTCGACTGTCTGCAGAAAGGACAGTTTATCAGTTCAAACAGTACCAGCGAAGAGATTAGGGACTATTACGATATGATAGACGATGACTTCGAGGCACTGTCTGTCTTTTTCGCTCAGATAGGATACAACCTGGAAAGAGGCAATGAGTATTTTTATTTTTCGCGAACTGAGCCACGCAACACATTAGAGCAAAAAATATTGAGGGCTTATTATTGGATTGACGTTCTCGATTTATTCAAGACGTACGATGAGACTTTCGGCCCCGGTTATCGTTTTCAGCCCGAACAGATATTGGTAGAAGCCAACATCAACGTTACGCTGCAGAACAAGCTCGACAGCATCCGGAAGCATTTCTCTGATAAAGATGTCAGAAAAGATGTGCTCGATAATATGATAAAGCAGCTCACACGAGAGTCGTTCCTAGAACTTGAGAATGAAAAGACCAATACTTATAAGGTGATGAGCTCTTGGCATTATCTGGAGAGATTGGTAGAAAGCATCAACATCTACGATGAGGAAACCGAAGAGAACGACAGCAAACAATAAAACAGCAAAGCCGAACATTAGACTACGAAAATGAGAAATCTTAATAGAATTATCTTCATAAACCGTGTTTTCCGTGTTTTCCGTGTTTTCCGTGT
>OQVT01001899.1_pt1 | contig 13419 bp, 11 predicted proteins | sample 1691561 | NCBI WGS metagenome assembly OQVT01 (sample SAMN03418260, study PRJEB22391) | human gut metagenome | biome: human-gut; feature: organic feature; material: feces | host: Homo sapiens | place: Tanzania | collected 2013-01 | reverse complement strand
CGTAGGGGTCGATGCCCACATCGACCCAAGGTCGGCTTACCATTTAAGTAATTGCCGGTTAGAAATTATATACTAATCACTAATCACTGATTACCGATTACTGATTCCCGGGAAACGCCGACTGAGGGTTTGCAAAGAGTTTAAGAAGTTTTTAATTTAACCCCACCGACTTCGGTACAATCCGCCGAAGCCGCCACACTCGAATAGATTTTAGACAATGGTTAGCGGAAAACGGATAAAAGCGAAAAAGCATAGAACGAAACTTAAAACACAACGAAGTTCAATTTATGAGGTGAAAAACAGATGGCAGAAATGACGCCGATGATGAAACAATATCTTGAAATCAAAAAAGAATATCAGGATACTATCCTTATGTTCAGACTCGGTGACTTTTATGAGATGTTCTTTGAAGATGCCAAGGTTGCGTCAAGGGAGCTTGAGCTTGTGCTGACGGGCAGAGACTGCGGTCAGGCGGAGCGTGCGCCCATGTGCGGCGTGCCGTTTCACAGCGTCGATTCCTACATTGCAAGGCTTGTTTCAAGGGGCTATAAGGTTGCCATCTGCGAACAGACCGAAGACCCTGCGACGGCAAAGGGCATAGTCAAGCGTGATGTTATCCGTGTACTGACTCCCGGTACGGTTATCGAGAGCAGTATGCTTGACGAGTCGAAGAACAATTTCCTTTGCTCAATCTGGCTCAACGGCAATGCGGCGGGTGTTTGCTTTGCCGATGTTTCAACGGGTGAGCTGAGCCTTACTCAGCTTGAATCGAAGTCGGTCGGCAACGAGATCGTCAATGAGCTCGGACGATATATGCCGACGGAGATTCGCTATAATGCCGCCGTTGTTAAGAACGATAAAATCAGGGAATTTATAAAGAACCGTGTTGAATGTACCGCCGACAGTATTGATGAGGAAAAAATCAACGTCGATTACTGCCGCCGTGTTATAACCGATCATTTCAAAAAGAGCTTGACCGAGCTTGGCATTGAGGAAAGTAATGAGGCTGTCTGCGCTCTCGGCGCAACGATTGATTACCTGACCGAGGTGCAGAAATCGGGTCTTGATAATATTCGGGAGATTGACTTTTATTCGGAAAATCAGTTCATGAAAATTGATTTTTCTTCCCGAAGAAATCTTGAATTGACCGAGACGATGCGAAACAGGGAACGCAGGGGAACTCTCCTGTGGGTGCTTGATAAGACGAAAACCGCAATGGGCAAGCGTCTTGTCAGGAACTGGATTGAGCAGCCGCTGGTCAATCTTGCGAAGATTACCAAGAGACACAATGCCGTCGGCGAGCTGTTTGACGATTCCGTTCTTCTCGAAAACGAGATAGCGGCGATTTCAAACGTCAGCGATATGGAAAGGCTGATGGCGAGAATCGTTTACGAAACCGCCAATGCGAAGGAGCTTCGTTCGCTTCTTGCGGCGATTCGGCTTCTGCCGGATATCAAAAGCGGGATTTCCGAGTGCAAGTCGGCACTTCTCGGCGAGACTTGCAGAAGCGTTGACCTCCTGACGGACGTTGCCGAGCTTATCGACAAGGCCATTCAGGAAGAGCCGCCGTTCACTGTCCGTGAGGGCGACATGATAAAGGACGGCTTCAACGCCGAGCTTGACGAGCTGAGGGACATTGTGCATAACGGCAAGGGTTACATTGCCGCCATTCAGCAGACCGAGCAGGAAAAAACGGGAATAAAAAAGCTTAAAATCGGTTACAACAGAGTTTTCGGCTACTATATCGAAGTGCCGAATGCATTTAAAGAGCTTGTTCCCGAGGAATACATAAGAAAACAGACGCTTGCAAACTGCGAGCGATTTATAACGAGTGAGCTGAAAGACCTTGAAGCCAAGGTTCTCGGCGCACAGGAAAGAATCGTAAAGCTTGAATATGAGATTTTCGTTCAGGTCAGAGGAAAGGTTGCAGATGAGCTTTACAGAATTCAGAAAACCGCCCATGCGGTCGCAACGATTGATGCGCTTTGCTCCTTTGCAAAGGTCGCCCGGCAGAACGATTATTCATGCCCGATAATGACGGACGGAGACGAAATCATTATAAAGGACGGCAGACATCCCGTTGTTGAAAAAATGATGAAGGACACTCCGTTTGTGCCGAATGATACGACTCTCGACTGCAAGGACAACCGCTGCGCTATAATCACAGGTCCGAACATGGCAGGTAAATCGACTTATATGCGTCAGGTTGCGCTTATCGTGCTCATGGCACAGTGCGGCAGCTTTGTTCCGGCTTCAAGCGCACAGATAGGACTTGTTGACAGCATCTTCACCCGAGTGGGTGCGAGCGACGACCTTGCGTCGGGTCAGTCAACATTCATGGTCGAGATGAGCGAGGTTGCGAATATTCTGAAAAACGCAACGAAGAAAAGCTTGTTGATTTTTGACGAAATCGGCCGAGGAACTTCGACATTTGACGGTATGAGCATTGCACGTGCCGTGCTTGAATACACCGCCGACCCGAAAAAGCTCGGTGCAAAGACGCTTTTCGCAACGCATTATCATGAATTGACCGAGCTGGAAAACGAAATCGGCGGAACGAAGAATTACAATATCTCAGTCAAAAAGAGGGGCGACGACATAACGTTCCTCAGAAGAATTGTTCGTGGCGGAGCGGACGGCAGCTACGGTATCGAGGTTGCCAAGCTCGCAGGCGTTCCGAATGCGGTTGTAAACCGTGCCAAGGATATTCTCGAAGAGCTTGAGGAAAAAGGCGCAGTTACCGTAATCAGAACGGTTGAAAAAAGCGACGGCGACGATATGCAGATTTCATTTGCTTCAAATGAGGGCAATGAGATTGTCGAGGAGCTTAAGACGATTGATATAAACACGCTTACGCCGATTGAGGCTTTGCAAAAGCTCTATGAGCTGAAAAACAGGGCGGACAGGCTGTAAAAAAAGGGAAGAAAAAGAGGTGATCTTATGCCGCAAATCAATATTTTACCAAAGCATATTGCCGAGCTTATCGCCGCCGGTGAGGTTGTCGAACGTCCGGCGTCCATTGTCAAGGAGATAATGGAAAATGCGATTGATGCGGGAGCGGATAAGATTACTCTTGAAATAAAGCGTGGCGGAATAACATATATTCGCATAACCGACAACGGCTGCGGAATCGACCGTGATAACATTCGCAAGGCTTTCATCAGCCATGCGACAAGCAAAATTTCCACCGCAGACGATTTGAATGCAATTTGCACCCTTGGCTTCCGTGGTGAAGCATTGGCTTCTATTGCCGCTGTTTCACGTGTCGAGGTCATGACGAGGGGCGAAAACGAGGACATCGGAACACGCTATTGCATTGAGGGCGGCGAGGAAACCGTTCTTGATGACGCAGGATGCCCGAAAGGTACGACATTGATTGTCCGTGACCTTTTCTACAACACGCCTGCGAGAATGAAATTCCTCAAAAAGGACGTCAGCGAGGGTAACGCCGTTGCCGCAGTTGTTGACAGAATCGCACTTTCTCACCCGGAGGTCAGCGTTCGGTTTATCAGAGATTCAAAGGACGTGCTGTTCACTTCCGGAGACGGAAGGCTCGACGGTGCAATATATAAGGTGCTCGGCAAGGATTTTGCCTCAACGCTTATTCCGTGTGACTACGAGCTGGAGGGCGTGAGAGTCAGCGGCTACATATCAAAGCCGTTCAATGCCCGCCCGAACCGAATGATGCAGTATTTCTTTTTGAACGACAGATTTATAAAAACACGCACAGGCATGGTGGCCCTTGAGGAAGCCTACAAAAATTCTGTCATGGTCGGCAAATTTCCTGCCTGTGTTCTCAAAATACAGATTGCTCCCGGTGCAGTGGACGTCAACGTTCACCCGGCAAAGACCGAGGTTCGCTTCGCTAATGAAAAGATGATTTTCAATGCGGTTTATTACTGTGCAAAATCGGCTTTGCAGCAGGGCGACACGAGAGTACAGGCGACATTTCAGCAGAAAGTCAGCCGTCAGTTTATGCCGAGACCTGCCGAGGGCAAGCAGATAAAAATATACGGACAGCAGCTTGAGCAGATTAAAAAAGAAGCTCAGCCCGAACAGGATTTTTGGACTAACACAACATCTGACGAATTCAGAAAAACGGTTGAAACGCCGAAATCCGAACCCATTGTTTTTAATGATAATAACTCAAAATTTGAAATAGAAAAGAATGAAACGCCCGACCTCATTCCTTGCTTTAAGCCGACGGCACGGGAGACTGTTCCGATTGAACAAACGAAGCCTTCAATCGAGCCTGAACCTGTTCAGCCGATTGTTGAAGAGGTTCAGCCTGAGGTTGAACCTTATAGGGTTATCGGCGAAGCGTTCAAAACCTACATACTTGTCGAGCAGGGCAAAAAGCTCCTGATAATTGACAAGCATGCCGCACACGAGCGTATGCTCTTTGAAAAATTCAAAGCGAACCGTGACGGTATCGAAACTCAGATGCTTCTCGCTCCCGTGACCGTCACCCTCAGCAAAGAGGAATACTCGGCGGTTCTCGACAATCTCGACCTTCTCGAAAAGGCCGGCTACCACGTTGAGGACTTCGGCGGCGGAATGGTTATCGTAAATGAGTGCCCTACGGCTGTTGCGGACGCAGACCTTGCCGAGGTCATCATGGAGCTTGCCGGTCATCTTGTCAACGGCCAAAAGGAGCTTGTTCCCGAAAAGCTCGATTGGATTTATCATTCAACCGCTTGCCGTGCCGCCATCAAAGCCGGCGACAAAACAACGGACTATGAGCTGAACAGATTCGTCGAAAGTCTTCTCAACAATCCCGATATCAGATATTGCCCCCACGGCAGACCTGTTTTGGTAGAAATGTCAAGGTATGAGATTGAAAAAAACTTCGGACGCGTTTAAATTGTGTTAATTTGCCCACAACGCATTTTTCGCTCGGGGCAGTACCGATTTAGACATTAGACATTAGATATTAGATACTTAGATATTAGATATCCGATATTTAAAAACCAACATATAAAAATCTTTCTTTGGGAGCTGATCGGATGAAGAGAATACCTGTTGTGGCCGTTATAGGCCCTACGGCGTCGGGAAAATCCGATTTAGCTGTTGAAATATGCTGTCACTTCGGCGGCGAGGTTGTTTCGGCTGACTCCATGCAGATATATAAGGGCATGGATATTGCAACCGCCAAACCGACCGAGGAGGAAAAGAAAAATATTCCGCATCACATGATGGATTTTCTCGATAATTCCGAGGATTACAGTGTCGCACTGTATCAGCAGGCGGCGTCGGAATGCATTGCCGATATTCATTCAAGGGGCTTGCTTCCCGTTGTCTGCGGCGGAACGGGACTTTACGTCGATACGCTTCTCAATAACGTTAAGCTCAGCGATGATTCCTGCGATGAGGAGCTTCGCCGTTCGCTTTTGAAAAGAGCGGAGGACGAGGGTGCGGATAAGCTTCTTGAGGAGGTCAGAGCCTTCGACCCGGAATATGCCGAAAAGCTTCACCCGAATAACATAAAAAGGATTGTCCGTGCGCTTGAGGTTTACAAAACTACGGGCACGACGATGACCGAGCAGGCAGAGCTTTCCAAGCAGGCTTCGCCCTATGACGTTTGCTTTATCGGCCTTGATGCAGAGAACAGGCAGTTCCTTTATGACAGAATCGACCGCCGTGTCGATATCATGTTCGAACGTGGGCTGGAGAATGAAGCGAGGGAATATCTTGCCTCGGCGAACGGCTCAACTTCGGCACAGGCAATAGGCTATAAGGAGCTTCGGCCGTATATTGACGGTGAAATTTCGCTTGAAGAAGCGGAGGAAAACCTGAAAAGAGCGACCAGAAGATATGCAAAGCGTCAGTTGACATGGTTCAGACGCAATGAACGAATAAATTGGCTTTTAATTGACAAATATCAAAAAAGAGAGGAACTCGCAAATGCAGCATTTGCGATTGTTGAAAGCTTTAGGAAAGGGGAGACGCCCGAATGAAAAACCGCACATGGATAAATATGATTTGCACGGTGCTGGTTCTTGCCGCATTCGTTTATCTTTTTCATGACGCAGTGAGGGTCAACCGTGACAGCTATGACACGGAGACGGCCGATGAGGTTATTGAGCAGGAAAAGCTTGATTTGAAAGCTTTTATTGTCCGTGACGAGGAATATATAGACCAGAAAACTACGGGAACGGTCGTTCCTCTCATCAAGGACGGTATGCGGGTTGCCAGCGGCGACGCAGTTGCGAGAGTCTGCGCCACGACCGAGGATGCGGCCAATATGTCGGCACTTCTTGATGCCAAGGAGAGCCTTGCGAGATACCAGGAGCTTTCCGAGCAGACCGAGCTTAACGCACTGGATATGGAAAAGCTGAATAAGGACATTGATTCGAGCTTCACCGAGCTTATCGAGGCTTCGGGTAAAGGAGATTTTTCAAATGTCAGTCAGAATATCGAGGAGCTTGAAAACAAGCTTGCAAGCAAACAGATTCTGAAAGACGGAACGATTGATTTGACGGCGAAATTCAATGAGCTTGGAGCAAAAATAAAGTCGCTTGAATCGAAGAAAATCAGCTCGTCCGATGTGCTTGCACCGCTTTCGGGCTATTATATAAGCAATCTTGACGGCTATGAAAATGCCATTGATTATGATAAAATCGGCGATTTAACAGTCGGCGAAGCGGAAAAGCTTTTTGATAAAAAGCCTGATGACGTTACGGGCAGAATGGGCAAGATCGTCGGCAGCTACAAGTGGTATCTTGTTACGGTTATGGACAGCAAATATTCGCTTCTGATGGCCGAGGGCGACACAATGAAGATAAATATGCCGTATTACGGCTTCAAAGACGTTGAGGTCAGGGTTGAAAAAATCTCGACAACGCAGAATAATAAGGTTGCCGTTGCTTTTTCATGCAACAGAATGAACGAGACCTATGCCAACATGAGGGCAGAGGATATTGAGCTTGTTTTCAAAGAGTATAAGGGCTACAAGGTCAACAGCTCGTCAATAAGACGTGAAAAGGACGAAAAAGGCAATGAGATTGATATTGTATATATTCTCCGAGGCGACATTATGAACGCCAGGAAGATTGAAATAATTTATGACGCAGGCGATTATGTTCTCGTCAGCGAGGAAACCGAAGCGTCGAACGGCTACCGTCCGATTAAACGCTACGATGAAGTGATCGTGAAAGGAAGGAATCTCAGTGATGGAAAAAGCATTAGTTGAGGAACGCTTCAAAGATATTGAAGAAAACTACAAGCGTATCAGGGAAAACATACAAAAGGCAACGCTTGAAAGCGGCAGAGACGAAGGCTCGGTCCGATTGATGGGCGTAACCAAAACGGTTGACAGTCTTTATATCAATCATGCGCTTTCGCTCGGCATTGACCTTATCGGCGAAAACAGAGTTCAGGAATACCTCGGCAAGCGTGACGAGCTGCACCTTGACGGAGTTGAAAGACACCTTATCGGCCATTTGCAGACAAATAAGGTTAAGCAGATTGTCGGTGAGGTTGATATGATTGACAGCGTTGACAGCGTTAAGGTTGCAAAGGAAATCGGCAAGATTTCTGCGAGAAAGGGCATCGTGACCGATGTTTTGGTGGAAATCAATATCGGCGAGGAGGCCAGCAAGTTCGGTCTTGATCCGTCCGAGCTGACCGAAACTCTTTGCGAAATCTCCGAAATCGACGCCGTTCGGGTCAAAGGTCTTATGGCTATACCGCCGATTTGCGACAGCAGCAGCGAAATTCGTAAATTTTTTATGAATATGAACCGAATGTTTCTTGACATAAAGGCAAAAAAATTAGATAATATCAGTATGGACATACTGTCGATGGGAATGTCCGGAGATTACGTTGAAGCGATACTGGAAGGCTCGACGATGGTTAGAGTTGGATCGTCGCTTTTCGGTAAACGAGTATATTGATTCAGGAGGATTTATTATAATGGGTATGATGGACAAATTTAAGAATATGTTCAATATGTCGGAGGAGGAATTCCTCGACGATGTTGATATTGATGAGGAGGAGCCTGAAAAGGAAGATTCCCGTGACGTGAGAAGTAATTTTTCTTTCAATCACAGGAGCGACCGTGACAACAAGGTCGTCGATATACGTTCGTCCGTTCCCGCTGCGGCGGCCGCATCTTCAAAGGCTCACGTTGTTTTCAAAAAGCTTGACAGATATGAGGACGTAGGCTCGGTTGCCGACGTGCTCAATGAAAAAAGAATCGTTATTCTCAATCTTGAGACCTGCCCGAATGACGCAACGGTAAGAATAATCGACTTCCTCAGCGGCGTCGCTTATGCCAACAACGGCGATATCAAGCGTGTTGCAGGCAGGGCATATATAATCACACCTTACAATGTGCCGCTTACGGGCGAGCTTCTTGATGAGGTTGAACATTCAAACTATTGATAAATTATTGTTTAAAATACAGGAGGAATAAACCATGTTAACACCGGCAAAAATCACAAATCACCATTTTGAAGCCTCCGGAAGAAATGCTTATAAAGCAGAGAGCGTAGACACCTTCATTCAGGAAGTTGCCGAGTCTTACGAGCAGATGTTCCGTGAAAACGGAGAAATGTTCAAGAAGATCAACCTGCTTGCACAGAGACTTGAAGAATACAGAAATGATGAGGATAATATTCGCAATGCACTTCTGACTGCTCAGAGAGCGGCCGAGAAGATTACCCGTGAGGCTCAGGAAAAGGCCGACAAGCTTGTTGCCGACGTCAAGGAGCGCACGGACACGGAAAACGAGAGACTCGACGCTGCCGCAAAGGAAATGCTCACCAAGGCAAAGTATCAGGCGGATGCAATCGTTGAGGAAGCTCAGAAGCAGGCTAAGGTGATCGCCGAAAAGGCAATTCAGGATTCCAAGGAAGCTGCTGTCAGCGCAAGAAGCGACATGATTAAGGAGCTTGCAGCTCTCGAAACCATGAAGCAGGAGGTTACAAAGTTCAAACAGCAGATTCTCGGCGAATATGCCGCACAGGTTGAGCTTATCGGTAAGCTTCCCGAGGTTGTTATCGAAAAGATGACCGCCGAGGAAGAGACTAAGGAGGAAGAAGCCCCCGCAGAGAAGCCTGCCGATGAGGTTAAGGAAGAGGCTGCCGAGCCTGAAAAGGCAGAAGAGCCGGCGGAGGAGAAGGCAGAGGAGAAGGCTGAGGAGAAGGCAGAGGAAGCTCAGCAGGAAGAGCAGCACCCTTTTGAGGAAACCGTCGAGGAGGTCAAGGCTCCCGAGGCAAGGGAAGCCGAGTCGATGGACGTTGAGCATCTCCAGCAAATGATATACGAAACAGAGGATACCGACGCTGAGTCCGACCCGGCATATGAGGAAGACGATGCGGATGAAGATGTTGAAGAGACAGCGGAATCGGCAGAGTTTGTTGTTCCCAATATTGACGACGCAAGCGACGAAGAGCTTGACAAAATTGTTGAAGATTTTGACAAGGAGGAAAAGCCGGAGCCTCAGGACATAATGTTCACCAAGCCCAAGAAGGATCAGAAGGAAAAAGACGGATTCAAGCTCAAGTTTGAGAATATTGATTCCTATGCCGCCGACGATAGCGATAACGGATATCTCGACGATCTTGACGATGATGACCTTGACGATGACGGCAACGACGGCGGATTGGCCGGTAAAATCAAGGGCTTTTTCAGAAAATAATGAGTGTATTGATAAGTTTTATTTCAATAGCGGTTCTGACTGCGGCCGATCAGGTGATAAAGTTCTTTGTTGAACGCTGTCTTCAGCCTGTCGGCTCGGCGGAATTTATCAACGGATTCATCGGTTGGAATTATGTGCGCAACACGGGAGCGGCATTCGGTTCGTTTTCGCAGAGCACGACCCTGCTTTCAATCGTTACAGGTGTCGTAATTGTAGCCGGCATAGTCCTCATAGCGACTAAAAAGATAAAGTCAAAATTCTATCTCACCTGCGCCGTGATGATTGTTTCCGGCGGTCTCGGCAATTTGATTGACCGAATTTTCAGGGGATATGTTGTTGATTTCATCGACGTGCAGTTTATGAATTTCGCAGTTTTCAATTTTGCCGATATTCTTGTAACTGTCGGTGCGATTGCAATTATGATTTACGTTATCGTTGATATGTTCAGGGACCGCAAAAAGACGGGTGAGAAGCATGAGTGATTTTTTCTTCCGTATCGATTCGGATTTTGCAGGGGAGAGAATCGACAAAACGCTGTCGGATTTATGCTCCGATTTTACCCGTTCGCATATCCAGCATATTATTGACGACGGCGAGGTCAGGGTCAACGGCAAGCCTGTTCCGAAATCGTTCAGAGTTTCAATCGGCGACGAGATAAGCTTCTCAATGCCGGAGCTTAAAACGATTGAGGCGAAGCCCGAGAACATTCCTCTTGATATTGTCTATGAGGACGACGATCTGCTGGTTGTCAACAAGCCGAGGGGAATGGTGGTTCACCCGGCGGCCGGCAATTACGACGGAACGCTTGTCAACGCATTGCTTTATCATTGCGGAAGCAGTCTTTCGGGAATCAACGGAGTTATTCGCCCCGGAATCGTTCACCGTATCGACAAGAACACAAGCGGACTTTTAATAGTTGCCAAGAATGATTTTGCCCATGAAAAGCTTGCCGCTCAGATTAAGGAGCACAGCTTTACAAGGCAATACAGGGCGGTAGTGCACGGTCATTTCAAGGAATTGAGCGGAACGGTCAATGCGCCGATCGGCAGAAATCCCAATGACAGGAAGAAAATGTGCGTTATCAGTCAAAATTCCAAGGATGCCGTTTCTCATTATGAAGTGATCGATCAGAATGAGAAATTTGCATATATCAAGGTTACTCTTGAAACGGGCAGAACTCATCAGATAAGAGTTCATATGGCCTATATCGGCCACCCGGTTGCCGGAGATAATATTTACGGGCCGAAGAACGGAGTGACCTCATTAAACGGACAATGTCTGCACGCAGGCTTGATCGGGTTCAAGCACCCGAGAGACGGAAGATACCTTGAGTTCAGTGCGGATGTTCCGGATTATTTTAAGGATTTCTTGAAAAAACAAAATTTAAGTGAATAATTGGAGGTGTTTTTTTGGACGCAGTAACTAAAAAACAATTACAGATTAAGGCTTGTACGGTTCGTATGGGCGTAATCGAAGGTGTGTTCAATGCAAAGTCGGGTCACCCGGGCGGATCGCTCTCAGTAGCGGATATTCTCACATATCTTTATTTCGACCACATGAACGTAGACCCGAAAAATCCCAAGGATGAGAACAGGGACAGATTTGTTCTTTCAAAGGGTCATACGGCTCCGGCTCTCTATGCGGTTCTCGCAAACAAGGGTTTCTTCCCCGTATCGGAAATTAAGAATCTTCGTAAGCCGGGCGCAATGCTTCAGGGTCATCCGAGCATGAACCGCACTCCGGGCGTTGACATGAGCACAGGCTCTCTCGGTCAGGGTATTTCAACGGCAGTCGGCATGGCTCTCGCAGGAAAGCTTGATAAGAAGGATTACAGAGTTTACACCGTTCTCGGCGACGGTGAAATCGAAGAGGGTCAGGTTTGGGAGGCAGCTATGTTTGCCGCAGCCAAGGGACTTGACAATCTCTGCGCCGTTGTTGATAACAACAATCTCCAGATTGACGGTTCAATCGCAGAGGTTAACTCTCCCTATCCGATTCCCGAGAAGTTCCGTGCATTCGGCTGGAACGTTATTGAAATCTACGGTCATTCATTTGACGAGATCGACGCAGCTTTCAAGGCAGCAGCCGAGTTCAAGGGCAAGCCCACGGCGATTATCGCAAAGACGGTCAAGGGCAAGGGTGTTTCCTTTATGGAGGATCAGTGCTCATGGCACGGTACAGCTCCGAATGCCGAGCAGTATGAGCAGGCTATGAACGAGCTTAAGGCACAACTTGCAGAATTGGAGGCGTAAGAGATGGCAGACGTAATCAAAACAGCAACAAGAGAAGCTTACGGTAAAGCTTTGGTTGAGCTTGGCGAGAAGGACGAGAGCCTCATTGTTATGGACGCCGATCTTGCAGCCGCAACCAAAACAGGTATGTTTAAAAAGGCATTCCCGGAGAGATTTTTCGACGCAGGAATCGCCGAGTGTAATATGGTAGGCGTTGCCGCAGGTCTTGCAACAACGGGTCACACTGTTTTCGCAAGCTCCTTCGCAATGTTCCTTGCAGGCCGTGCTTTCGAGCAGGTCAGAAACACAATCGGATATCCCCACCTCAACGTTAAGCTCGGCGCAACTCATGCCGGCATTTCGGTCGGTGAGGACGGCGCAAGCCACCAGTGCTGCGAGGATATCGCTCTCATGAGAACTATCCCGGGCATGACGATTATCAACCCGGCGGACGATGTTGAGGCCCGTGCGGCTGTTTTTGCAGCGGCGGAGTACGAGGGACCGGTTTATCTGCGCTTCGGCAGACTCGCCGTTCCACGCTTCAATGATCCCGATACTTACAAGTTCGAGATCGGCAAGGGCATCGAGCTTGCAGAGGGCAGCGATGTTACAATCGTTGCAACAGGTCTTATGGTAAATGAGGCTATGATTGCCAAGGATATGCTCAAGGAAGAGGGTATCTCGGCAAGAGTTATCAACATCCACACCATCAAGCCGATTGATAAGGAAATCATTCTCAAGGCGGCTGAGGAGACGGGCGCAATCGTTACGGCCGAGGAGCACAGCATTATCGGCGGTCTCGGTTCTGCGGTTACGGAGGTTGTCTGCGAGGGCAAGCCCGTTCCCGTTGTAAGAGTCGGTGTTGAGGATAAGTTCGGAGGCTCAGGCCCGGCAGTTGAGATGCTCAAGATTTACGGCCTTTGCGCTTCAAACATTGTTGAAAAGGCAAAGAAAGCTGTTTCAATGAAATAATTGTTAAGGCAATACCGCAGAAATTACGGTCAGCACCTTGATTAAATCTATTAATCCCGTTTCGCTCGGTTTCGGGCGGAACGGGACTCGGAGAAAAAGATGAAAGAAAGCGACGATATCAGACTTTCAAATGATGAATATGAAAATGACGCTCAGGCAGTTCAGGAGTCTGAGCTTTTGCCAATTTATGATGCAATGGGATTCTCGGGCGATATTCAGCCTCTTGACGACATTTCCGAGCCTGAGAAAATTGCCGTTGATTTTGGCAGTAAAAAATCCGACAGCAGAAATTCGGATAAAAAATCAGCTTTAAAAAAGAAAAAAATTCCCTCAAAAAGGGATTCAAGAATAAAGACGCTCGTTGCGTGTCTTGCACTTGTTATCATTGTTGCGAGTGCAATGGCAGGGGCGTATTTCGGAGCATTTCCGCAGCTTTTTCAGGGGTTTTCGGCTTGCCGAAAACCTTGTCGTCCTGTACAACAATGGTGTCGGAGCCGATTACAATATCGTTCGGATGCTCCTTTGCCACAGCCTGCGCCTTTTGCCTTGCAAGCAGGGCGGGAATTTCGCAGG
>OQVT01001898.1_pt1 | contig 13421 bp, 9 predicted proteins | sample 1691561 | NCBI WGS metagenome assembly OQVT01 (sample SAMN03418260, study PRJEB22391) | human gut metagenome | biome: human-gut; feature: organic feature; material: feces | host: Homo sapiens | place: Tanzania | collected 2013-01 | reverse complement strand
TTGGTGCTCCAAGGGTCAACGCCGCCGGGCGGCGGCATCCCCTCTCCGCCGGTTCGAGCCGCGCACAAATTTGGATGGTACAGATAGCCGTTGGCGAAATGTTTTAGATGACAGCTGCATTATTCAGACGCAGCGGCGTATCAGTTTACCCGTTTTCTATGAACGGGTAAACCGTTAACTGGTGCTTTATCCGGATTATCTTCGCGGGAAATACTTGCCTTTCAATCGGAAATATTGTATAATATATATGTAAAGTCTGTCTTATCTCGCCTGACGAGAACTGTCTCTTTCACTCTCTCGCAGGAGTGCTGTATCCAAATTTAATAGTCAAGACCTCTATCGGAATATGCTCCGGCAGAGGTCTTTTTATATATAAATTTTCTCGTAAAAAGTTTCTTTATCTCAAAAAAAGATGGCAAGTGTCAGCTTCAAACAAATCGGTACAACACAAAGAAAACAATTAAAAAAGTGCGCCCGGTATGCCGTAAAAAATACCGGTGAGATAGAGTCCCGACTCTATCTCGGCTGCGAAAGAAGCAGTCAAAATCTGAAAGCGCGGGCCAGTTTGAAGCACTGGAAAAAAGAAGCTTCACGTCGTGCATAAGACGGTAAAGAGTGCCTTGAGGTCGTGCATAAGAACTCGCTCAAAGAGCAAAAAAGAGTGCGTGCCTGATGATGAAAAAGTCAGAAGGCGACGAAAGTTTTAACAAAAATTCAGGGATAAATAAAGGGACTTTTGCTATGGGACACAAGAAAAAAGACGGAAAATCTGGCCGTACATTGCACCAGCAGGCATATGACAAACTGCAAAAAATGCAGGCATTTGGCGACAGCAAACGCCTCGATAAACTCGAAAATCCAGAGGATTTTGCAAGAAAAATTTACAGCTTTTCGACTTACCAGACGTACTTTAAGCACATAAAATACTTTATCAAATGGCTGCAAAGGGAGCATCCCGAAGTAAAAACGATGAAAAAAGCCGAAAAATTTGTGCCGGAATGGCTGCAAACTCGCGTGGATAAAGGGCTTTCTGCATGGACGGTTCAAACCGAAGAGGCCGCGCTGAATAAGCTGTACGGCATTAAAATTGACGATGAAAATCGCTTTCAGCCGCCCGAAAGATTAAAGGCAAACATCGTTCGCAGTCGCGGAACAAAAAAGCGCGATGCACATTTTTCGGAGCAGGCGAATGAAGAACTCATCAACTTTTGCAAGGCCTGTGGCTTCCGCCGCAGCGCGTTGGAACGGCTGACGGGCAGTGACTTATACGACCGCGCAAAGGCCGAAACCGCACTTTCCGAAGCGCAGAAAGCAGGCGATGAAGCGCTTGCAGCCGCGTTGTCAGTGGGTTTGCAAACCCTCACCGAACAGGACTATTTCATTCTAAATCGCTGGTCTTTCGGGATAATAATCAACATTATATATCCCGTAATATTTGTTTACCACCTTACGGACTTCTTCGACATAGATATTTGTAGAGAGGCTTCCGTATGTGCCGTATAAAACTTTATACGGGTTTTCCTCATAGCACACGATCAAATCCTTTGTCAGTTCTTGAAAGCCAGTGGAAGTTTTATAATTATAGGGCATTTTCACACCTTTCGATGCGATAAATTCCACGCATTCAAGGTTTGACAGTTCCGATAATTGTATACCGCTTTGCTCATAAGAAAACGGATAGGTCTTTTTTACGGTCATCACCATCATCGCAACAGTACAGAGAAGCAGCATGACAACCGCTTTTTTTCGTGATGCAGAAATCATTGGCATCGCTCCTATCTCGTATCCGGTTAATGATTTGATACGCTACACTTGAACTATCCTTCGATTATCATATACTTAATAGCACGACCGCGTCAAGTAAAGTTCGCAAAAAGGGCTCCTGAAAAATGAAGTCAGGCAGCAACGATCAGCGTTGCCACAATGGATTCCCGGCCGTGATCTCGATCGCCAACATCACGCGCAAGGCGCTGCTATGAAACGCTATGCCGCATCCAAAGACAAGGATATTCACAAACTGATGCAGTACGCAGCGCAGCTTCGCGTAAAGCCCAAAGTTCTGCGCTACATGGAGATTTTACTATGATTACAAAAAATCCAAGCAAAGAAATTTTCATCGGTAAAGAATACATACGCACCGCCTCGAAAGGACTTTCCCTGTCGGGGCGGCTGATTTTACAGCATACGCAGCACCAGGCAGTCTGCTCGTTCCCGCAAATACACCTGTTACCCTGCCGCAAATTGTGTTATGATGGAAACATCACACGAGGAAAAGAGCGAAAAAGATGAAACGATGGAAAACGGCGGCGGTACTGCTCATTTGTACGGCCGTAATCCTGCGGCTGACACAGGTCAGTACGCGTCCCTCTGAGGAGAAAAAGCATATCCCTGTGATCGGCATTGTCACCACGGCGGCAGAGGACGACCGGCGCGAAAGCCAGTCCGAAGCGCTGGTTCAGGCGGCGGAGCAGCATGGCTTCAAGGTGCTGAAAATGCCGGTCGAGCGCACACAGGAAGCACAGATCGAGGCGGTGCGCGCGCTGATCGTCTATCAGGTGGACGCAATCGCGTTTATTCCGGTCGTGGAAAGCGGCTGGGATAACGTACTGCGGGAGGCAAAGCTGGCTTCTGTGCCGCTGATCGCCGTAGATCGTTCGGTGCGCAGTGCAGATGATGTGCCGCTCCAGCACATCGGCTTTGACTATGCGGCACTGGGTGAGCAGGCGGTAAATACACTGCTCAGACAGCGAATGCCGCAGGACGGTGTACTGGAATTATACGGGACAGTCAACGCTTCCGATGCCCGCGAACTGGCGCGCGGCTGCCGTCAGGCACTGGAACAGCACGGGCTGGTCGTTACATACAGCCTGTGCGGCGATGGTATGCGTTCGCGCGGCTACGAGATATTAGAGGAAATGGAAGATCATCTGGACGAGATCGGCTATATTCTCGCGCAAAATGATGCAATGGCGCTCGGTGCGGTGGATTATCTGCGCAGTCACGGCAGAAAACCGGGGGAAGATGTGTTGATCTGCGCGTTTGGCGGCGGTACAGAACTGCGTGCGCTGCAGCAGGAGGGCGCAGTTTCCGTGATCGGCGCACTGGACGATACCCGGCTTGCAGAGTTGACGGCCGATGCAGCGCGCGAGATCATTCAGGCACCGTGGCGCTCCTATACTGCGCTGGCGGACAGCACGGTATTGACCGAAGGAGGGCAGGGCGATGCGTAAAAAGCGGCACAGTCTGCACGGACTGCTGCGGCAGTCGCTGCTGCGCAGTGTGGTCTGCATGATGCTGCCCGTTTGCCTGCTGGCAGGTCTGCTGGTATCGCTGACGCTGCGGTACAGCACCGAGATTGCACTGACCAGCCGCGCTTCCGCGGTGCGCACCGTTCTGGTGCAGGAACTGCCCGATGAGGTCTGGAAAGTGGTTTCCGGACGCATTGCCTTTGAGCAGGGACGGCAGCGTTTGCTGATCGACAGCGCCCTGCGGGAACTGGAGGATATGCTGTCGAGCGCCAGTGATGAGGAAGCGCAGTACCTCAGCGCGGCACAGCGCGCTGTCCGCACAATAGACAGCTATGTCGATCAACTGGAAACCCAGATGAACGCCGGTGCGGCAGTCAGCCGGAATGAATCACTGTATCGGGAGATACACAGCGTCGGACATCTGGCGGACAGCATGCTGGACCGCTATATCGAGAATGAAATCTCCGCAATGGGCAGGCTGAACAGCCGCATCCAGTACGGGCTTGGGCTTTCCATTCTTGCGCTGGCGGCGCTGGTGGCGGGCATGATCCGGCTGACGATTCATTCTTCCGGCCGGCTGGAAAACGACATCGGTGCATCGCTGCATCAGTTGGAGCAGTTTGCCAACCGCATCGCGGCGGGCGATCTGGACGGCCGTGTTCCGGCGGCGGAGATCGACGAATTGCAGCTTCTGACGCACGATCTGAACACGATGGCCGAACAGCTCGGAACGCTGCTCCATGAACGGATCGAGCAGGAAAAAACGCTCAAAAAAGCCGAACTTCGTGCCTTGCAGGCGCAGATTACCCCGCATTTCATGTATAACACACTGGAAACCATTGTCTGGCTGGCAGAGGAGGAACGCAACCGCGAGGTCGTGGAAATGACGATGGCATTCACCGGATTTCTGCGCATTTCCCTCAGTCGCGGCGCGGATTATATCACCGTGGAACGCGAGAAACAGCACGTTGCGAGTTATTTGCAGATCCAATCCGTGCGCTACGGCAGTATCATGCGATACACCATTGACATTGATCCCGCACTAAATGAGCGGTATATGCTGAAGATTGTCTTGCAGCCGTTGGTAGAAAATGCGATTTATCACGGCATCAAGTGCAAACGCGGACGCGGACAGATTACAGTCATCGGCCGTGCGGCAGCAGGCGGAATGTATTTCGCCGTGGAGGACAACGGCCTCGGCATGACACCCGAACGGCTGGACGAGGTGCGCAAAGCACTGCAGAGCGGTGCGCCGGTGGGCGCAGACGGAAAGGGCGGTTACGGTTTGTGCAACGTAGCACAGCGGCTGCGGCTGTACTGCGGCAGCGGATTGACGATTGAAAGCGAATACCGGCATGGTACACGCATCAGCTTTACCGTGCCGGACGGACAGGAGGATAAAACGATATGATGCGCGTATTTATCGCAGATGACGAGGAGATCATACGGGACGGTATCCGCAACTGCATTGAAAAGGAGCAGGGACGGTTTCTGTTTGCCGGAGAAGCGCCGGACGGCGAAATGGCGCTTCCCATGCTGATCGAAATGAAACCGGACGTGCTGATCACCGATATTCGTATGCCGTTCATGGACGGTTTGGAGTTGGCAAAGGTCGTGCGGCGCACGATGCCGTGGCTGCGCATTATTTTTCTCAGCGGCCACGATGAATTCGAGTATGCACAAAAGGCGGTTTCCCTGCACGCCGATGCGTATCTGCTCAAGCCGATCCGTTCGGCGCAGCTTGTGGAAACGCTCGAACAGGTTGCCGCGCAGATCGAACAAGAGCAGATGCAGCTTCGTGCCGCCGGAGAAAACAGCCGCAGTGAACAGGAAGAGGACGTTTTGCGTGAACATTTCCTGAATGACCTGCTTTCCGGCGGGATACCGGCCGCAGAAGCGGCAGTGCAGGGCGGACGCTGGGGCTTGTCGCTGACCGCAAAGCAGTATCTTATCTGCATTATCCGTCTGCCGGAAAATACCGTGCGGGAGCAGGTCCGCGCCGTATCGGAACGTTTGATTGGGGAGGAAAGCGGCATCTGCGGCTTTTTCCGCGGACAGCGGCAGTTGATCCTGCTGCTGCGTGGGGATACGGGCGAAGCCGTGCGCGAAACCGGTTATGAAACCTGTCAGAATCTCCGGCATGAACTGCGGCAGGTGTTGGGCTGGGATGCGCTGTGCGCGATCGGTGCGCCGGTGTCCCGTGTCAGCGCTCTGCCGGACGGCTACCGCAACGCAAAGCAGACGCTGATGCAGGCTGCCGCCTGTGCAGACGGCGGCGTGTTCGGCAGTTCGGATTTTGTCGATGTGCGGCATGAATTTGACTTTTCGGCGGGCGGTTCGCTGGTGGATAAACTGCGCCATGCTGCTCCCGAGGACGTTCCGCGCATCGTGGACAGCTATTTCGGGGATTCTGCGGCGCAGGATGTGCAGAGCGTGCTGTATCGGTACTATCTGCTGATGAACCTGCTGGTAACGGCCTCTCAGCTTGCCGATGAGGTCCAGCCGGGCAGTATCCTGCCGCCGGAGGACCCGCAAGCAGTGCTGGGACAGTCGGCAACGCTCGAGGGCACAAAGGCCTGTGCCGCCGAGGTGCTGGAACGCATGACAAAGCTGTGCTATCGGCATCAAAATGTGCGATACAGCGCCGAGATCAGCCGTGCAAAGGAGTTTATCCGGAAAAATTATGCGGACAGCGGCATTTCGCTGCATATGGTCGCGGCGGAAGTCGGGTTCAGTCCGAACCATTTTTCCACCGTGTTTTCACAGGAAACCGGACAGACTTTCGTGGAATACCTGACCGCCGTGCGGATCGAGGCGGCAAAACATCTGCTGACGGCGGGCAGCAGCCGCATGAGCGATATTGCGTTCGATGTCGGCTATCAGGATTCGCATTATTTCAGCTATCTTTTCAAAAAGCACGTCGGCGTTTCGCCGCGCGAGTTCCGCAGCCGCGCAGAAGAGGGTTAAAAATTTATCGTAAGAAATTCACCATTCAGGGAAAGACATTCCGAATGGTGAATTTTTATCGGAACTTGCACGGTAGAGCCGTGCCGTACAAACTGGTATAGTAAAGGGGAACCATAGCCCCGCCTTTATGCAAGGTGGTATTTGATATATGAAAACTTCATCACATGTTCTTTCCTTTGTTCTGCTGCTGAGCGTATTGCTCTGCGGCTGTACCGCACAGCAGCAGAACAATCCCTCATTGCAAACGCATGATCACGCAATGGCGGAACCGCCCGAACCGGCACCGACGTATGACCGTCTGACGGTGTACAGCCCGCTGCCGGAACAGGAAACCTTGGTCTACTGTTCGGCGTTCCGCAAGGATACCGGCATCACGGTGGACTGCGTTTATCTGCCGGCCGGTGAAATGGCCGCACGGCTGGAACAGGAACAGGACGCGCCGCGCGCTTCCGTCCTGCTGGGCGGTTCGGCGGATCATTACATTCAGCTTCGGGAAGCCGGATTATTGGAAGCCTATCAAAGTCCCGAACTGCTGGACGTTCCCGAGGCGTATCAGGACGCAGACGGCGTTTGGAATCCGATCTATATCGGCACGCTGTGTTTCGCCTGCAATCGGGATTGGTTTGAGCGAACGGGAACACCGCTCCCAACCTGCTGGGACGATCTTCTGTCGCCTGCACTCGCGGGACAGATCGTGATGGCAGACCCGAAAAGCTCGGGCACGTCGTACACTACACTGGCAACGCTCGTGCAGGCGCGCGGAGAGGATAAGGCGTGGGAGTATTTGAGGAAGCTTGCGCAGAATATCCGAGAATATCCGGCCTCCAGCACCGAAGCGGTGCGGCAGGTAAGCGAAGGAAACGATGCAGTCACGATCGTATTCTATCACGATGGCCGGAGTGCCGTACTCAACGGCAGGCCGCTCGAACTGGTAACGCCGTTCGACGGTACCGGATATGAGATCGGCGCGTGCGCATTGCTCCGAAACGGATTAAAGCAGGAGCAGGAAAACGCCCGCGTCTTTATGAACTGGATCACTTCGGCACGCGGACAGGAGTGCTATATTGAAGCAAAAAGCTGTCGTCTGCCCGCCAATTCTACCGCGCGGGCCGCAGATGGACTGCCGGCGCTGAATGATTTGAACCTCATCTCTTATGATATGCAGTGGGCCGGTGCAAATCGGACTCGCCTTGTACAGCAGTTCACAGAGATCATCAACGGCGCACAATGAATTGCGATACATACCGGATACGCACCGGTTTGTGATAAACCTATCAGACAGAGGAGGAATACGAAAAGAGAGGATATTTCATAACAAAAGAGAGGAGAAAAAGAAAAATGATGAGAAAAGTATTGCAGCGGCTGTGTTCTGTCATGCTGTCGATCGTGATGGTAACGGGAATGGTACCGGCCTCTTTTGCGGCAGACAGCGGCGCAAAATTCCAGAACGGTCCGTATCTGTTGGCACCGAAAACCACCAGTATGGTAGTCGTATGGGAGAGCACAGAAAAGGTTTCTTCCACCATCGCATACGGCACAGATGAAAACAAACTCTGCGACCCGATCAAGGTGGAGATCGACGCAGACGCACCCGACTTCAAGGGCAGCAAGATGAACCTGTTCCACTACAAGCTGGACAATCTGACTCCCGGAACCCGTTATTACTACGAGGTTAAGCTGGAGGGCGGCGAAACCTGCAAAGCCAGCTTTAAGACGCTGAGCGACAAGCCGGATCAGATTCGCCTGATCACGCTGTCCGATTCGCATATCTTTGCAACCCGCAAGGAACTGGATCAGGCGATCAAGGAATTTGATCCCGATCTGCTGCTGCACTGCGGCGACCTTGTAGAAGGCACCGGCGCACAGGCAGAGCAGTTCAGCTTCTGGTTCCAGGGCAAGGTGGATAACGATTATATCCATTCCTATCCGGTCGTTTATTCCTCCGGCAACCACGATCAGGGCGGCATTTACTTCGATACCTATGTTTATTCCATTCAAGATGAGGAATACGGTGCAGAGGTCGAGGGCGACAGTTCTCTGAACTATGCCGGTCTGCATATCATCACCATGAACAGCAACCCTTGGGGCCTGTTCCAGATGAACTCCGAAGCGACCGGCCAGCAGGCTGACGCAGCCACCATCAAGACCATCGACAACGCAATGAACTGGCTGAAGAAGGATCTGGCGACCGACGCTGCGAAAAACGCAGACTTCCGTCTCATCTTCATGCACCATCCGGTATCGGATGCGTATACCAAGCGTTACATTCCGGCAGTCATTGAGCCGGGCAAGGTAGACCTGCTGCTGTCCGGCCACACCCACAGCTACGCCCGTGCGGTATCCAGCGATCCGTCTGTCGGCGCTGGCACCATTTACCTGACCCATCAGGACGCGCGTACTTACAACAAGAAGGGCGATTTCTTCTATATCACCAGCACTCCGGGTTCCGGCATTCTGGACGTAAAGAACTACGGCGCAACGGCAGAAGGTCAGGACTCCAAGGTAGCCAACGAAACGCTGGTAGCCAAGGACAAGCAGCAGCTCTCTTGGTCGGATATCTCCATCACCCCGAACGAAGTGCTGTACAACGGCGAAGTTACCGTTACCGCCAAGGTAACGAACAACGGCAAGGGCCTGGCGGCAGCGGTCATTCCGGTACAGGACAACGGCAAGACTCGTTATCTGTATCAGTTTAAGGACGGCGTGGTAACGCTCGATCCGGGCAAATCCACAACGCTGACCGGCACACTCCGCATGGAGTCGCTGGGTACGCATACTCTCAAGCTGGCAGATAAGACCGCAACCGTCAATGTAAAATACCGTCCCGCAACCTTTGATTACACCAACATCCGCACCCAGCAGGGCAACGGCACGACCAGCGACATGAACAGCAACATCCTGCACATCAAGGCAGACGTTGTGAACATCGGTAACGATGCAGGCACCGGCACCGCTGAATTCAAGGTAAACGGCGTGACCGTCGGCACCCGCCAGTACACCCTCAAGTCCGGCGAATCCCAGACTGCGGAATTTGCCTACACCTTTGACAAGGCCGGTAAATACGAAGTCACCATCGGCAACGCAAAGCCGGAGACCGTTTACATCGAAGGCTCTATCCAGGGCATGCCGATCGTCAAAGACAAGTCCGGCAACGGCAATAATGCTTATATTCACGGTCAGCCGGAGTTCGGCACCGATGACAACGGTAAGCAGACGCTCATTCTGGACGGCAAGCGCGACTATATCGAGATCCCCGACAACGGCGGCTACACCCCGAAGGACGCGATGACCGGTATGATCTGGGCAAACCTGCCGAGCGCAGGCACCACCAAGGGCGGCGTTTCCGAGCTGACCGAGCAGTATGTTGATCTGGACGGCAAGGGCGCTATCCCGGACCACAACCCGCTGATGGTCAAGGGCATCGGCCTCGGCTGGGGTACTCCGTATATGTTCCGCATGGCAATCCGTGAGACCGGCAAGGTGACTTACGGTGTCTGCCTGCTCGACGACAACGGCGAATTCAGCTGGAACGACGGCAGCGACGATAATTTCGGTATCAAAAAAGATCAGTGGGTGCAGTACACCAGCGCCTTTGACTTCGCGACCGGCGGCGACTCTTATGAGAATGAGATTCACAGCGCTCATGTAGACAAGCCCGCATTTGAAAACGCACCGATCAAGACTTGGGAAGGCGAACCGATGTATATCGGTCTTGGCTTTAAGAACACGCTCCAGACCAAGCGCAACCGCGGCATGTATCACACGATGCTGCCGGGCGCAGTATCGCAGGCACGCTTCTACACCTCCAAACTGAGCGAGGACGAAGTGACCGCAGTCCGCAATAATCCGACTTCCGCAGGCGCTTCCAAGAACAGCCTGAAGATCTGGCTGGATTTTGAAAACAGCAACATCGAAACTGCAGGTTCGCACACTACCGAATGGGTTGCCGCAGCTGCCGCACCGACTGCACTGAGTTATAACGCTTCCTTTGCAGGCAAGGCATCTATCACCGCAACCGTACAGACCTCGGACGACGGCAAGACTGTTAAGGAGGAGAAGTCCGCAGCGCTGACCTCCGGCACCGGCAAGATCGACCTGACCGGCATGGCAAACGCAAAGTATGTCCGCGTAAAGACGGATTTCGTTTCCGATCTGAACAGCACGGAATCCAGCGTTCCGGTCCTGAACGAGTACGCACTGACCGCAGGCAAGACCAAGGTTTGGAACACTCTGACCGATTGGGAAAAGGGTACGTTTGAAGGCGCGGCAGGTCATCAGTCCGGTCACGTTTACCGCAACTATGCCAAGGATTTTGCCAACTACGGCACCATCGGTGACGTAGAGGACAGCTCCAAGGCTGGTTTCACGGACGTTTCCAACCACTGGGCAAAGGACGCGATCAACTATGTAACCGACAAGGCGCTGTTCAACGGCACTTCCGCAACCACCTTCTCCCCGAACGAGGGAATGACCCGCGGTATGTTTGTCACCGTGCTTGGCCGTATGGCAGGCGCAGACATTTCTGCTTACAACACCCAGAGCAAGTTCGCAGACGTAGACAGCAAGATGTACTACAATGCGTATATCAACTGGGCGGCGGCGAACAAGATCGTTTCCGGCGTTGACGCATCGCACTTCGATCCGAATGCGCTCATCATCCGCGAACAGGCAGCGGTGATCATGGACAACTACCTGACCGCAAGCGGCACCAAGGTTGACGAAACCGGCAGTGCAGCCGCATTTACAGACAGTGCAGCGATTCGCCCGTATGCAAAGGATGCAGTTGCCCGTATGCAGAAGGCCGGTCTGCTGAACGGCAAGACGGGCAACATCTTTGATCCGCAGGGTACGACCACCCGCGCACAGGTCGCAGTTATCATGCAGAAGCTGTGCGAAAAAACCGGGAAATAACGAATAGGCGTTCATTTGAACACCAGATCCGCTATTGATATGTACCCCCAATACGGGACACCTGAAGGGACTCCGAAAAGTTAGACAATATTTTGAAGTAAAAATTGTTCAAGCAGCCGAAAGGGCTTGCTGTCTGTGAATTGCAGGCGGCATCATCCCCAGCTCCCCCTTCAGGGCAGCACAACTTTTTCACCAAACAAAGGCCACCGGAAATCATCCGGTGGCCTTGCTGTTTATGCTCTCGGAATGTAAACTGCTGTCCGCATTCCTGTTTTACCTGCTGTACTGCCGGTACAGGAAGGTGACGATCTGTGCGCGGGTGCAGTCAGCGTCGGGACTGAAGGCCGCTGCCGCGGTACCGGAGGTAATGCCCTTCTCAACCGCCCAGAACACAGCGTCCGCATAGTAAGCATCGCTTCTCACATCGGAAAAGCTGCTTCCGGGGGCCGCCGCAGGAGAACCTGCCGCACGGTACAGGAAGGTGACAGTCTGCGCACGGGTCACCATCGCATCGGGTGCGAAGGCGTCGGCGGAGATGCCGCTGGTAATGCCGTTTTCGACCGCCCACAGCACCGCGTCATAGTAGTATGTATCCGCAGAGACATCGCGGAACGGGTTGCTGCCGGAAGCCTTTGGAGAACCGGCCGCACGCCACAGGAAGGTGACCATCTGGGCGCGGGTGCAGGAAGCGCCGGGGCTGAAGGTGGTTGCCGTTGTGCCGGCGGTGATGCCCTCACGGACGGCCCAGAGGACAGCGTCCTCGTAATAGGCGCCGCCGGAAACATCGACAAAGGGATTGACCGGCTCGGCGGCGTCAGCCCGGAAGCCTGCTTCGACTGTGACCTTGCCGGCGGGCATGGTGAAGGTATATACGCCGCTGCCCTTGTCGGTCAGTTTGAGCGTTTTGCCGTCCTTGTCGGTCACGGTCAGGCCTTCCAGCGCATAGCCGCTGTCGGGCGTCACCTTGACCGTCACCTCGGTGCCCTCGGAAGCGTTTTTCGGGCTGATCGTTACCTTGCCGTTTTCCGTCTTGTCGGGAGCGGTAACGGAATAGGTCGGAGTGCTCACTCCGCCGCCGCCTCCGGAAGAACCGCCGCCGGAAGTGCCGCCGCCGGAACTGTTCTTCGTCCAGTGGGCATAGATGGTGGTGCTCTCGGTGTAGGTCTTGTCGGCAGATACCTTGCTGCCGCCGTCCTTTGCGTCGTACCAGCCGTCAAACGTGCAGCCGTCGCGGGTCGGAGTGGGAAGCTCGCTCAGCTTGCCGTTTTCGTCGGTTTCCATGGTTTCGGGCGAAACACTGCCGCCGTTTGCGTCAAAGGTGATGGTATGCTTGACAGGCGGTTTCGGGGCGTCCTTCGGCTCCGCCGTAACGGTGAAGGTCGCGTCTCCCGTGAGTTTGTCGATCGTGCCGGTCCATACGCCGCTTTCGTCCGTGGTAAAGTCGGCAGCCGAGCACTCAACCTTGGTGATTTTGCAGCCTTCCTTCGGTGTTACCTTGATAGTGACAGCCGAGTTTTTCGCATAGCTGTCGTCCGTATCATGCTTGTAAGCACCGCTTACATCTACGGTATAGTGCTCGCTGTTTTCGCTTTCGTCCGTTACGGTGCAGAATTCCAGCTCTCCGGTCTCGACCGAAATATCGAGTGCGCTCATCAGCGAGTCAATGACAAGCTGCTCCGTAAGCGGATACTCGGTCTCGCCGTTCTTCCACTTGATCACGCGAACGCTTGTGTCAGCGTTATTCGAGTAGGTAAACGTCATCTTGCTGCCCGCTGCAACGTCTGCGCCGGTGGAAATGCTCTCGCCGTCCGCTGTTGCGGTGATATTGGCCGCAAATGCTACCGTAAAGTAGGTTACTGCCTTAAAGGAGACGGAAATCGTGTTGGAATCCGACAAATCCTTGTAGGCAAAGCTCTTTTCGCGGCTGTAATCGTTGCCGTCATACACGCCGTTGACGTTCCAGCCTGCGACCATCTTGCCGTCGTTCGGCGTCGCGGTGATTTTCAGCGTTTCGCCCGGATAAACGACGATATCGTTCTCCCGAACGCCGTCGACCTCCCAGTTGACCGAGCCGCCGGACTCTGCGGTCACGGTAACCGTCTTGCCGGTCTGCGCCGTGAATACCGGCGTGAGGGCGAGGTCTGCGCCGATGGTAACGGTATAGCTTGCGCTCGTGCTGACCGTTTCGCTGTCGGCATTCGTCCACTTGTCAAAGGCATAGCCGCGACTCGGCGCTGCGGTGAAGGTCACTTCGGTGCCGCCGATGACTTCGCCGGTCTGCGTTGCCTCTGCGGT
>OQVT01001895.1_pt1 | contig 13430 bp, 15 predicted proteins | sample 1691561 | NCBI WGS metagenome assembly OQVT01 (sample SAMN03418260, study PRJEB22391) | human gut metagenome | biome: human-gut; feature: organic feature; material: feces | host: Homo sapiens | place: Tanzania | collected 2013-01 | reverse complement strand
TCCACGGAGCATCAGGAAACAGCGAGACAGCAGGAGATCATGTGCGACTATCAGGTAGACCGCATCTTCTCCGAGAAGCTGTCAGGGGCAAACACAGACCGCCCTCAGCTTAAAGCTATGCTGGACTATGTGCGTGAGGGTGACACGCTCTATATCGTGAAATTGTCAATAACGCTTGACACATTAACCGCAAGGATTTTGAAGTTAAGCAGCGATAGTCAAAGCAGAATAGAACCTGTGCCGTTTTACAGCTGGTGGGATGCCACCGATCGCCGAGCAGATCCTGCGGTTGCTCCAGTAGCTCATGAAATATCGCCAGACCATCGTTTTTAATGCTTCGATCGTATAATTTTCGGATCTTCTTCCTCTGTTATAAAACAATTCCTCCTTCATTCTTGCCCATATACTCTCGCATCTTGCATTATCGTGGCATCTTCCTCCAGCACTGTTCATGCTCTGAACAATGCCGTATTTTTGAATAGCAGTTCTGTACGCAGAACTTGTATACTGGCTGCCCCGGTCGGAATGTATAATTGCTCCGCAAATATCAGGATACCGCAAGCTCGCATTTTTCAGTGTTTCACAGCATAGTTCAGCTCGCATATGGTCTGCCATGGCAAGACCATTTGGCATCAGGTCATAGCAATCAAAAATCGCCGAAACATACAGCTTTCCGTCTTTTGCCTTGATTTCAGTAATGTCTGTAACGCATTTTTTCAAAGGTGCATCTGCTGTGAAATCACGTTTCAGAAGATCGTCTGATTTACGGGCTTCACGGTCTGCTTTGGTGATTCCGTTGGGCTTTCGTTTGGGTTTATGAATCAGGTTTATCTGCTCCATCACGCTGCGAACGGTTGCTTCACACGGGATTTTGATACCATCAAGTTTGCCGACTTCTTTTCTGTACTTAAGGGCCTGATACATACGTACTCTGCCATAATCAGCATTTTCTTCGTCCTCATCATGAATTTTTAGCATAGCGTCAGCAAGCGGCTGATACTTCCATGGTTTGCCCTTACGTCCAAGATAATCGTAAAATGCCTGTCTGCTGACTTGCAGCGTGTTGCAGTAAAAACTGATTTTTCCGATGTTTCTGCCGTCATCTGTCCGGATCGCAATATACATCAATCTTTGTTCTTTCCCGATTTCTGACGGCTGGCAGCGAAAAAAGCCGCTGCATCCTCCAAAAATTCATTCATTTCGCTTATGCGCTTGTTTTCCTTTTCCAATGCTTTGATCCGCTTTTTCAGCTGCTGGTTTTCTTCGGCGATATTCAGAGATTCTTCCGGGCTGCGTTCTCCGCAGCCAATATCAAGACTTCCGCTTTTTGCTTTTCTGATCCAGCCGTACAGCGTATTTACAGGAATTTGAAGTTCATTCGCTGCATTTACCGCACCTATCTTTTTTGCAAGCTTTACTGCCTGCACCTTGTACTCATTTTCATATTGTTTATTTTCTGACATCCCTTTTTCCTCCATTTCTTCCTTTTCCTATTTTATTCCTTTGAGGTTTGAGTGTCAAGTTTTATTATACTACATCAGGCTTGAATACTGCGGTTATACGGTCAACTTCCGTACAAAGATGAAGTCCTACAAAGTGCATAAGATCGTCTACAATCCGCAGGACGAGTGGCAGATCTTCGAGAATACACAAGAGCCTATCATCACGCAGCAGACCTTTGACTTGGTGCAGGAGCTTCGCAAACACAAGCGTAGACCACAGAAGATGCAGACGGTCAACCCGTTTGCAGGAATGGTGTACTGTGCCGACTGCGGTGAGAAGATGTATCTGAGCCGCCGCAAGAATGAGCGTCCCGAACAGGAACACATGAGATGCTCTACCTACGCAAAGGAACAGGATAAATGCACCGTCCACTATATGCTGCCATTCCAAGCCCTGCAAAAGACGGATTGTGGAGATCGGATTGAATAAACAGTATGATTGATATCATTTTTCATGACAAAACGGGGGTCACTCCCTATAATCCCGGACAAACAGGCGGCTTTGAAAATGCGGCTGGAAGTGGAGAAATTCACTATTACCGGCTGTTTGATGGCGTGGGGATCATGCTGCTGCGGCTGGAGATGGAGACCTATACGGAAATCCGCACGCAGATCGGTATGATAGAGATCAATTTCTGCATCAATGGCCGTTTTGAAACCAGCTTTTCCATGCGTGATAGCGTTCTGCTAAAGCCGGGGGATATGGCCGTCAGCTGCTACGACGGACGGCATGGAACACGTTCAGAGTCACGGTTCCCGCTGGGCTGTTACGAAGGGCTGTGTCTGGAAGTTGATCCAGCAGCCGCTCAGAACTGGCTTGAGAAGAACGCACCGGGCTTTTCGGTGGATTTTGCGGTACTGAAGCAGAATCTTCTGGGAAACCGATGGTTCATGTTCGGTACGGCAGGACCCCGCTGTGAGCACGTTTTCCGGGAATTGTACGAAAATGCGCCCTACATGGATCTCCGGTTCCTGCGGCTCAAGGTGGTGGAGCTGTTGATGCTGCTGAGCCGCATTCCGCAGGAGGAAGGAACGGACTTGTACTGTTCTACCGAACAGACCGAACTGGCACACCATCTCCGGGATCACCTTCTGACAAACCGGGAGGGGTATGTCTCCCTTGCGCAGCTGGCAGAAGAACATGGGATCTCGGTTTCGCACCTGCAAAAAATGTTCAAACAGGTCTACGGTGTGCCAGTATACCACTATATCAAGGAATACCGTCTGGAACAGGCTGCCGTAGAGCTTGTCCGGAGCGCAAAGCCCATTACGCAGATCGCACAGAATGCAGGATATGACAACGCCAGCAAGTTTTCGGAGGCTTTCCGGAAACGATATGGAACGACCCCGTCGCAGTACCGCACCCACGCAAATGGACTCGCAAAACGGAGCAGGGAAATCAGAATGGAGTAGTCCACGGCCGAAAAATATGCTAAAGTACAGAGCGGTTAGAACAAACTTACTTTAAAACCGGAGGTACTTTCATATGATGATGAAAAAGAAATTTGTTGCAGTGGCCTTGTCTGCGGTCTGCCTGCTGTCTGCTGTCGGCTGCGGCCAGCAGAGCGCAAGCACAGCGTCTTCGGCATCCAGCGTTTCCTCCTCGGTGGCTTCTTCGGCTTCCGCAAGTCAGGTAATGGATGCGGAGGATTATCTGTCTGGTATCAGCGGGACTTATGTGGAACTGTTCCCGGAGATGGCAAAGAGTGAATACCGGAATTTGTGGCTCGACGCTGCGACTCCGCTGGTAGGCGAGGACAATGCGGAATCGGCTACGGATATGCTGCTGGGAATGTGCATGGCAGAGCCGTATGGCGAGGAGGCTATTGAAAAATATGCAGCAGATCCGGACAGCACGGCGTTCAACTGCTATTTTCTGGGCGGCGTGGAAAAATTCGTGATGAATGGCGACACCATCACCGGTCTGGATGCGCAAGGACAGGAAGTGTTTGCACACACCTACCAGAAACTGGATGTGGACAATGAAAACAGCTTCCTCTTCTACCAGAGCGAGGATGCGGATTCCGGGGAGTTTACCTACTTTGCCTTTGCGCCCGATACGATGGAAACGACGTATCATCTGGAATTCCGCTATGCAGAGGATCTCGACGACCTGCAGAGCTGGTATGAAGGAAATTATGCTTATTGGAATGCTGCCGCCATCGCAGAGGACTATGATCAGGCAACTATGGAAAATGTCATTGAACTTTTCGTCACGGAAAATTTGTCTGAGGCAGAATAAACGGCACATGCGCACCCGATCATGTCAGGCGGTACGCATGGCAATATTACGGTAAGGATGTGATTTGATTGAAAAAACGATCGGACTTTTCCCGGCTGATGGGCTATGCAGGCAGACATCGGGTATTCACCTATGCTTCACTGGTGCTCTCCGCTGTCAGCGCACTGATGGCGCTGATCCCGTTCCTCTATATCTGGATGATCTTGCGGGATGTGCTGGCTGTCGCACCTGACTATGCACAGGCGGTGAACATCCCCCATTACGGCTGGATGGCAGTGTTGTTTGCAGTGCTGTCTTACCTCATTTACATTGCAGCGCTGATGTGCTCCCACCTGTTGGCGTTCGACTGGAGGTTGGGGCTGCTGAGCCTTGCGCCGGTGGTGCTGGCTTTCCTCATTATGGCGACCATGACCGGCAAGCGGATGGCTGAAAAAATGCGGCAGTACGGCAACGCCTTGGAGGCCATGTCCAACGAGGCAGTGGAATATGTCCAGGGCATTCCGGTGGTCAAGACCTTCGGGCAGAGTGTAAGATAACAAAAGCCGGTGACTTTCCGCAACGGAGAAAGTCACCGGCTTTCTGTTTCAGCTTATCGGAGCAGCCAGCCGTAATCCTGCCTGCAATCTACCACATAGTCCGCATAGACCACATCATCGGCAATTTGAAAAATAAGCATATAGTGTTTTTCAAACAGGATAAAGCGGTAGACATTCCGTGGGATGTATTCGCCCTTAAGCCACGGGCAACGCTGCGGCATCAGTTCCAGGGACTTTGCGGCTTTTTGGAACTCAACGGTCAGGCGTTCCGCTGCTGTGGGGCTGACCTGCGCCAGAAATGCGACATGGGACACCAGCATCTGCGCCGCCCGTGCCGAAACGATCACGCGATATTTATTCTGCCGTTCCATGACCTGCCGCCTCCTGAATTGCACTGCGCATCATAGAAGTGACCTCATCAATGGAGTAGCCCTCACTCCCGTGCAGACGATCTTCTTCCACAGCAAGCAGTTCCTCGCGGAGCTTCAGCATTTTTTCCCGGCGGTTGTAGGTGTCAATGTCCATGACAACAAGGTCGCCTTCGCCGTTTTTGGTAAGAAAAACCGGTTCAGCGGTCTTTCGGCACAAATCGGCGATCTCGTTGTAATTCTGGCGGATGGCTGCGGACGGACGAATATTCATAGCTGGCATAATAGCACCTCCCGGATTCTGATAGACGATAGTAGAATTATGATTATATTATAATCAAATTCTACAACAGAATCAATAGAGGTAGAAAATTTAGCAGAGAGACAACAAAGCAGTTCAGCCGGATAAAACAATCGACTGAACTGCTTTGTTTTGTGCAATCACATTTGGATCAGAGGTCGGTTTCCGGGCAGACGATCGTGGTCATCTGATCGAATACGTCTTCCATCTGTCGTACCAGCGTGAACTGGGTGCGGGCACGGTCGAGGTTGTGGTTCGGGCGGGCAATATGGAAATAATGGTCGCCCTCCAGATAGTCGGTCAGGAAACGGATGCCGCATTCCAGTGTCATGAGTTTCGCACCCCAGGCAAGACTCTTTTTTTCAGCTGTGTGCATGGTGGAGCCAGCAGTGGAAAGATAACCCTTGGCAAACACTTCATACAGATGCAGGTCAAAGTGGACTTTGCTCTGGTTAGGTTCATCCTCGGCGCAGTCGTTGGCACCGGTGCGGATGGAATCACCAAAATCATAAGCCGACAGACCCGGCATCACAGTGTCGAGGTCAATGACACAGATGCCTTTGCCGGTGGCTTCATCGAGCAGAACATTGTTGATTTTGGTATCATTATGGGTGACACGCAGCGGGATCTCACCAGCGGCCAGCTGATCCAGCAGAACGTGGCAGTCCTTTTCCCGTGCGTGGATGAATTCAATCTCCGGTGCAATGTTTTTGGCTCGACCCAGTGCATCGGCTGCAAGGGCTTTTTCAAAGTTTGCGTAACGGTTGGGCGTATCGTGAAAACGTGCAATGGTTTCGTGGAGGGTAGAAGCAGGATAATCGGCCAGCTGGTTCTGGAATTTACCCAGTGTTTCTGCCACAGTGCGGAAGTCTGCCTCACAGCCGACCTGTTGCAGACAGACGGTATTCTCTACAAAATCGTAGGCTCTCCAGGCATTGCCTTCCGTGTCGATATAGTAGGATGCACCGGACAGAGTGGGAATAACATTCAGGCATTCCCGGCCAGGGTCGCCGCCCTCTGCCTGAATCTTTGCCCGTAAATGCCGGGTCACGCCACAGATGTTTTCCATCAGTCCTGCTGGATCGGTGAATGTATCGGTGTTGATGCGCTGTAAGATAAAGCGTTTGGTATGATCGGCCCGCCAGACCACAAAGGTGTCATTGATGTGGCCCTCACCATAGTGGAGTGGATCGCAGACCATCGGCCCACCAAAATCAAAGGCGGATGCAGCAGCGCAGAGAATGGGTTCGGTGACAGGTTTCATTTGAAGTTCCTCGTTTCTTTATCTTTCATGCCGTTTTGCCGGGGCAGGGCGTTGTCCCTGCCGTACCTGACGGCGGTATTCGTTGGGAGTCAGCCCCTCCGCTTTGCGGAAGCACTGGGAAAAATAGCTGGGGGACGAAAAGCCCATTAGTTCGCTGATCTGAGCCAAGCTGTAACCTGTATTGCCCAGCATATATTTGCTTTCCTCAATGCGGCGGCGATTCAGATAGGTGATGGGAGAGATGCCGTACTCTTTTTGAAAGGTATGGGCCAGATAATACTTATTGATGTGTGCGATCTCTGCCAGACGGTCAAGTGAGATGTCCTCCCGGAAGTTGCTGTCCAGATATCGCTTGATCTCTACACACTCCCGGCTGTCAGACCGTGGCGTTTCTTCCACCTGCAAAGAGAGCGTTGTGCAGCGTACCAGCCAGATCAGCAGCACCTCCAGCAAGTCCTGACAGACGGTTTCGCAGCCATCCAGACTGCGGTCGGCTTCGGCAAGCAGCATATGCAGCAGAGTGACCATCCGTTCCCGGTTTTCACGGCAGTTGAAGATAGCATAAGAAGAATCAGCCTTGCCGAATAAGATCTCAATGCCAGCCACACCCAGAACGATATATTCAAGCGGTGAAGCGTTCAGACTCAATTCCGTGTGCTCCACCTGGGGGTTCACGATGACCATGTCGTCGGGCTTTACCGGAAACAGCTGCCCGGCAAGGTAGAACTGACCTTCACCGCTGAGGCAGTAGAACAGCTCCGTGCAGGAGTGGGTGTGGGTGGTGCTGTTCCAGTCACCACCAAACCGGCTTTTGCTGATGTACAGCAGCCGGAAGGACTCCCGGGGGGCAGGGGCGTGCTGGATATCAAAGCGTTGGGTGCTCATAACACAACGGCTCCTTTGAGTGATGCAAAAAACATAAAAATAAAAGCAAGATAATTAAAAAGAAATGTCAAAATGATACGATGTCTCGTAGGCTTTTTTCCATTATAGAGGGAAAGCGAGAAAAAAGCAAGCCCTGTTTTTTAGTGGGCCCTCTATTTTTTGTTCCGGAAAAACTTTGGAATATGTCAAAAAAGTTACAGACAAAGGCAATTTGCCCAAAGCAACCTCTTGAATTTAGCGACTTTGCTGAAAGAAAATTCCAGAGAGCAAGATTTCTAAAAAAAGAAACAACAAACCCCTTGTTCGAGAAGGCGAAAAAACTTATATTGGAGACAGAAAAACACACAGCCCTCCCGGGCAGAACCTGTTTGCCCCGGCTGTGTTTGAACGAGATCAAATGATGGAGGATACACTATGAAACGCATTTCTCGTCGCAATTTCCTGAAAGTGGCTGGCGTGGGTGCCGCTGCACTGGGTCTGGCCGCCTGCGGCGGTTCTTCCAGCACCGCTTCCAGCACGGCTTCTTCCGCCGCTGCATCTGCCGCTCCCGCTGAGGACGTGACCATCAAGGTCGCCGCCATTGAGACCGCTTACGGTTCCGAGATGTGGAAGAAGGTCACCGATGCCTTTACCGCCCAAACCGGCATCAAGGTGGAGCTGACCACCGACAAGAATCTGGAAGATGTCATCGGCCCCTCCATGCAGGGCGGTGATTATCCTGACGTCATCCATCTGGCCACCGGCCGTGAAGCTGCTCTGACCGAGCAGTTCATCAAGGGCAACCTGATCGCGGACATCACCGATGTGCTGAGCATGACCGTGCCCGGCGAGAGCAAGAAGGTCAGTGAGAAGATCGCCGGCGGCTTCACCGACACCTCTCTGACCAACCCCTACGGCGATGGTAAGACCTATCTGGCTCCCATGTTCTACAGCCCCTGCGGTCTGTTCTACAACGCCGGTTTCCTGAAGGAAAAGGGCTGGGACGTGCCCACCACTTGGGATGAGATGTGGGAACTGGGTGATAAGGCTGCTGCCGAGGGCACCTACCTGTTCACTTACCCCACCACCGGCTACTTTGATGCGTTCTTCTATGCGCTGATGTATGCAGCAGGCGGCCCCGACTTCTTCAACAAGGCGACCCATTATGAAGAAGGCATCTGGGACACTGCCGAAGCACAGACCTGCTTTGACATCGTGACCAAACTGGCCTCCTACACCAACCCCATCACTCCGGCACAGGCGAACGATCAGGACTTTACCCAGAACCAGCAGCTGGTGCTGGACAACAAGGCTCTGTTCATGCCCAACGGCACCTGGATCGTGGGCGAGATGGCCGAAGCACCCCGTGCAGACGGCTTTGAGTGGGGCATGACCGCCCTGCCCGCTGTCAAGGCCGGCGGCGACAGCTACAGCTACACCTGGTTCGAGCAGGCATGGATCCCGGCGGGTGCTGAGCATCTGGATGCAGCCAAGCAGTTCGTGGCGTACCTGTATAGTGACGAAGCCTGCAAGCTGTTCGCCGAGAGCGGCGCTATCCAGCCTGTGCTGGGCATCGCCGACAGTCTGGAAGGCGACAACAAGATGTTCTACTCCATCTACGACAACGGCGCAAAGGCCGCCATGGGCAACTTTGCAGCCTTCAGTGCCATCCCCGGCGTGGAAGTGCGCACCGTGTTCTTCGACCCTGTCAACTCTCTGGTGTCCGGCAGCATGACCGAGCAGCAGTGGATCGACGGCATCAAGTCCGCCAGCGACCAGATGCGCGCCAACATCATCGAGTAATTAAGCCCTGCCCAGCGGGGGCGGTTTTTACCGCCTCCGCTTTTTTGGGCTGTACAGTACCATCAAGAAAGGAGCGGTCAATCCCCTATGAGAACGGATAAAAGCCGCAAACGGTTCGTATTCCTCTGTGTGGCACCGGCTACCATCCTGTTTTTCCTCTTTATGATCCTGCCCACCCTCAACGTGTTCCGCATGAGTTTGTATGAGCGGGGTGCCTATTCTCCCAACGAGACCTTTGTGGGGCTTAAAAACTTCCAGCATCTGCTGCGGGACGCCCAGTTCATCCGCTCCATGCAGAATATGATCCTGCTGGTGGTAACGGTCACCCTGATCACCTTCGCCTTTGCACTGGTATTTGCCGCCATCCTCACCCGGGAGAAGATCAAAGGCCAGAACTTTTTCCGCATCATCTTCTACATCCCCAACATCCTGTCGGTGGTCGTCATCTCCGGCATCTTCTCTGCCATCTATAAGCCGGAAAACGGCATGCTGAACAGCATCATCGGCCTGTTCCGCAACATGAGCGACCCCATCCTGTGGAAGGGCGAAAAACTGGTCATCCCCTCCATCATCATTGCCATGGTGTGGCAGGCCATCGGCTACTACATGGTCATGTACATGGCCTCCATGTCTGCCGTGCCCATCAGCCTGTACGAGAGCGCCAATCTGGACGGTGCCGGGCGGCTGACCCAGTTCTTCCAGATCACCATCCCCCTCATCTGGACGAATATCCGCACCACCCTTACCTTCTTTATCATCTCCACCATCAACATGGCCTTCCTGTTCGTCAAGGCCATGACCAGCGGCGGGCCCAACGGCGCATCGGATGTGGCGCTGAGCTATATGTACAGCCAGAAGGACGCCGGCCTTTACGGCTACAGCATGGCCATCGGCGTGGTCATCTTCCTGTTCTCGTTTGCCCTGTCCGCCTGTGTCAACAAGGTCACCAACCGCGATACGCTGGAATTTTAAGGAGGGAAGAAGATGCAGAATACCACCGAAAAATCTTCCCGCTCTGCGGAAGGTCTGTACAAGTTTTTCATCTATTTTGTGCTGGTTCTGCTGGCCGTTACCATCATCGTGCCGGTGGCATGGGTGTTCATGGCCTCCATCAAGCAGAATGCAGAGTTCTACGGCAACCCCTGGGCACTGCCCGCCGGGTTCTACTGGCAGAACTTCGTCAACGCATGGAACGGCGCGAAAATGGGCGAATATATGCTCAACTCGGTCATCGTCACCGCGCTGGCGCTGGCGCTGCTGCTGGTCGTTGCCCTGCCCGCCGCCTACTGCCTGTCCCGCTTCCACTTCAAGGCGCGCAGGCTGCTGAACACCCTGTTCATGGCGGGCCTGTTCATCAACGTGAACTACATCGTGGTGCCCATCTTCCTGATGCTGCGGGACGGCGATGTGTGGCTGAAAGGCCACTTCGGCAGCAGCTTTCTGCTGAACAATCTGGTGGTGCTGGCGGTGGTGTACGCCGCCACTGCGCTGCCCTTTACCATCTACCTGCTGTCGGGCTACTTTGCCACCCTGCCCCACGATTTTGAGGAGGCCGCCTACATCGACGGTGCAAGCTACTTTTCCACCATGACCCGCATCATCTTCCCCATGGCAAAGCCCTCCATCATCACCATTATCCTGTTCAACTTCCTGTCCTTCTGGAACGAGTATATCATCTCCATGACCCTGATGAGCTCCACCAAGGCACCCCGCACCCTGCCGGTAGGTCTTTTGAACCTGATGCAGGCGCAGCAGAGCGCCGCCCAGTACGGTACCATGTACGCAGGCCTTGTGCTGGTGATGCTGCCCACCCTGATTTTGTACATCTGCGTGCAGCGGCAGCTGACGCAGGGCATGACCGTGGGCGGCCTGAAAGGTTAAGGTGACAGACGATGAAAGCATATTGGAAAAACCATCCCGCCCTGCGCATGATCCTGATGCTGGTGCTGTTCGTACTGGCACTGGTGCTGGTGGTGTCCGGCTGGAAAATGACCGGGCAGCTGGCAGGGCTTGGCATCATGCTGGTGGGCGTAGCGCTGCTGCTGGCTGTGCTGGCGCTGTATAACGCCGCCTACGATTGACCCCCTACGATTCAAAGAGAGGCAAAAGGAGAGTTTCCCATGGACGAATTGAGAAAGACCGGGCGCGTGACCATTCCCACAGACTTGGACGTTGTGCCCGAAACACTGGAGATCTTAAAAAAGTGGGGTGCCGATGCCATCCGCGACTGCGACGGCACCGACTTTCCGCAGCAGCTGAAGGATGCCGATGCAAAGATCTACTCCACCTATTATACCACCCGCAAGGATAACGCATGGGCAAAGGCAAACCCAGACGAGGTGCAGCAGTGCTACATCATGACCGGCTTCTACACCGCCCCCGGCGACACCGTGACCATCCCGCTGATGAAGGGCATCAGCCCGGAGCTGATGCAGGTGAACACCAACGACGACATCACCCGCTGGTGGGAGGTCATGGACCGAACCACCGGTCAGCCCGTGCCGCCGGAGCAGTGGAGCTATGCGGACGGCAGCGTGACCGTGCAGGCCGTACCGTTCCATGAGTATACCGTCAGTTTTCTGGCCTACCTCATCTGGGACCCGGTGCATATGTACAACGCTACCACCAACGGCTGGACGAATTTTGAGCACCAGATCACCTTTGACGTGCGTCAGCCCAAGACCCACAAGTATTCCATGGAGCGCCTGCGCAAGTTCATTGCAGAGCACCCCTATGTTAACGTCATCCGCTACACCACCTTCTTCCACCAGTTCACCCTGATCTTCGACGAGCTGAAGCGGGAGAAGTTCGTGGACTGGTATGGATACTCTGCTTCGGTCAGCCCTTATATCCTCAACCAGTTTGAGCAGGAAGTGGGCTACAAGTTCCGCCCGGAGTACATCATCGATCAGGGCTACTACAACAACCAGTACCGGGTGCCCAGCAAGGAATTCCGGGATTTTCAGGCCTTCCAGCGCCGCGAGGTGGCAAAGCTTGCCAAGGAGATGGTGGACATCACCCACGCGTGCGGGTGTGAAGCCATGATGTTCCTCGGCGATCACTGGATCGGCACCGAGCCCTTCATGCCGGAGTTCAAGACCATCGGACTGGATGCCGTAGTGGGCAGCGTGGGCAACGGCTCCACCCTGCGCCTGATCTCGGATATCGAGGGCGTAAAGTACACCGAGGGTCGTTTCCTGCCCTACTTCTTCCCCGACACCTTCCATGAAGGCGGCGATCCCGTGCGCGAAGCCAAGGAGAACTGGGTCACCGCACGCCGCGCCATCCTGCGCAAGCCCATCGACCGCATCGGCTATGGCGGCTATCTGAAACTGGCCTTGCAGTTCCCGGAGTTCGTGGACTACGTGGAGAGCGTCTGCAACGAGTTCCGCGAACTGTACGAGAACATCAAGGGCACCACACCCTACTGTGTCAAGCGAGTGGCCGTGCTGAACTGTTGGGGTAAAATGCGGGCTTGGGGCTGTCACATGGTGCATCACGCCCTCTATTACAAGCAGAACTATAGCTATGCCGGTGTCATTGAGATGCTGTCCGGTGCGCCCTTTGATGTGAAGTTTATCAGCTTTGAGGATATCAAGAACGACCCGCATCTGCTGGATTCGTTGGATGTCATTATCAATGTCGGCGATGCCGACACCGCACACACCGGCGGCATCTGGTGGGAAGACCCGGAGATCTCCTCTGCTATCCGCAAGTTCGTCTGGAACGGCGGCGGCTTTATCGGCGTGGGTGAGCCTTCCGGTCACCCGTATCAGGGCCACATTCTCCAGCTTGCCAGCGTGCTGGGCGTGGAGGAAGAAAACGGCTTCACCCTCAACTACGACAAGTACAACTGGGAAGAACACCCGGACCACTTCATTCTGCAGGATGCCGACCAGCCCATCGACTTTGGCGAGGGCAAGAAGAACATTTATGCGCTGGAAGGCACCGAAGTGCTGGTGCAGCGAAACAAAGAAGTGCAGATGGCGGCACACGACTTCGGCAAGGGTCGTGCCGTGTACATCAGCGGTGTGCCTTACAGTTTTGCCAACAGCCGCACCCTTTACCGCGCTATCCTGTGGAGTGCCCACAGCGAGGAGGAACTGCATACATGGTTCAGCTCCAATTATAATGTAGAAGTTCATGCCTACGTCAAGAACGGAAAATATTGTGTGGTGAACAACACTTACGAGCCGCAGGACACTACCGTTTACACCACAGACGGCAGCAGCTTTGCTCTGCATCTGGATGCCAACGAGATCAAGTGGTATGAAATCTAAGTTTTCCCTTTCATAAACGAACACAACGGGCGACTCCGATAACAGAGCCGCCCGTTGTGTTCGCTTTATCTGCCGATAACTCAACCTGCGTCAATCGAACGCTGCAATGGCGATGGCTGGGAACGCAGAAATTCAGTAACACGAGCGTAATAGACTTGCAGAAAAAAGAAACTGCCCGTGCGAGTATGCGTAAGATGGTGAAACACTTACTGAAAAAATTTAAGTATCCACCGGTGGAATATGATACGGCAATCAGCACGGTCATTAGCC
>OQVT01001894.1_pt1 | contig 13432 bp, 10 predicted proteins | sample 1691561 | NCBI WGS metagenome assembly OQVT01 (sample SAMN03418260, study PRJEB22391) | human gut metagenome | biome: human-gut; feature: organic feature; material: feces | host: Homo sapiens | place: Tanzania | collected 2013-01 | reverse complement strand
TCTCATCTTTCGAGTATAGGCGTTCCAACTTGGTGGCAATCACCCATTCGATGGGTTTCTGCATTGCACGCTCAAAGATATTGCTTGCGCGTGGCGACCAGATCTGTTTTGCCAACTGTTGCGTCAGCGTACTGCCACCGCCTGCGCGACCGAGTTTGAGTACGGCACGGAAGAACGACTTGAAATCCACCCCCGTATGGTTGTAGAAACGGGCATCCTCTGTAGCGACGAGGGCATCAATGAGGTACGGCGAAAGGTCGGTGTATTGGACGCCGACACGGTTCTCATTGCGATAGTAACGTCCGAGCGACTGCATATCCGACGAGATGATCTCGCTGGCAAAGCGGTTCTTGGGGTTCTGCAACTCCTCCAGCGGTGGCAGATAGCCGAGCCAGCCCTCTGCAATCATCCATATAGCGACAAACGCAATGATAATACCTGCCGAAAAAATACCCCAAAACCATTTGAGAAAGGTCTTGTGCCATTTCGGAGTCGTCTCTTTTAATATGTTTGTGGTCTTGGTTTTATTATTCATAGTCCTGTAAGTTATATTTTCTGCCCGCAAAGATACAAAAAAAAACACACACCTACAAACTTTCTTCAAAAACGTCAACCAATGTTCGCAAAATGAATAGTAGCACGTAAAAAAACAAGGGCGCATTTCACAATGCAACCCTTGCCTCACTAAAAAAACTTTACAGCCTTCGCATGCCATTATTGGCACGCAAAGGTTTTTATCATTTCTCGTCCTCGATAGCAGCTTGAGCGGCTGCGAGACGTGCGATAGGTACACGGAATGGTGAGCAAGAAGCATAATTCATACCGATACGGGCGCAGAATTTCACGCTGCTGGGTTCGCCACCATGCTCTCCGCAGATACCTGTGCGCAATCCCGGACGGACAGCACGACCTTTCTCCACGGCCATCTTGATGAGTTGACCTACACCATTCTGGTCGAGAACCTGGAACGGATCCACCTTCAAAATCTTCTGCTCAAGGTAAGAAGGCAGGAATGAAGCGATGTCGTCTCGGCTGTAACCGAAGGTCATCTGCGTGAGGTCGTTGGTACCGAAACTGAAATATTGAGCCTCGGTAGCAATGCGGTCGGCAGTAAGGGCAGCACGAGGGATCTCAATCATTGTACCTACCTCAAATTCCACCTCGATACCATATTCGGCAAATACTTCTTTAGCCGTACGCATAATAACATCTTTCTGCTGCTTAAACTCGTATAAGATACCAATCAGCGGCACCATAATCTCAGGCATCGGGTGCTTGCCCTCTTTCTTCAACTCGCATGCAGCCGACAGGATAGCGCGAGTCTGCATAGCGGTGATTTCAGGGAAGGTGATACCCAGACGACAACCACGGTGACCGAGCATCGGGTTGTTCTCTGCTAATGAATTGACGCGCTGTTTAATCTCCTCAACGCTCACGCCCATCTCTTTTGCCATCGTCTCTTGGCCCTTCAGATCGTGGGGAACGAACTCATGCAACGGCGGGTCGAGCAGACGGATATTTACCGGGCAACCATCCATAGCCTCAAGGATTCCCTTGAAATCTGCCTTCTGATATGGCAACAGCTTAGCCAATGCTTTCTCGCGACCGGGAGCATCCTTGGCAAGAATCATCTCACGCATAGCGAGAATTTTCTTGTCATCGAAGAACATGTGCTCGGTACGGGTCAAACCGATACCCTTGGCACCAAAGGCGCGTGCTACGGCAGCATCATGCGGTGTGTCGGCATTGGTACGAACCTGCATGTGGGTGTATTTGTCGCAGAGGTCCATCAGTGCTTTGAAGTCGCCGCTGAGTTCAGCAGCACGGGTCTCAATCTGACCTGCATATACCTGACCGGTAGAACCGTTAAGCGATATATAATCACCCTCTTTGTAGGTAACGCCCTCGATAGTCACAGTCTTCGCTTTGTAGTCCACAATGATGGCACCTGCACCCGAAACGCAGCATTTACCCATACCGCGAGCCACAACGGCAGCGTGAGAGGTCATACCGCCGCGTGCGGTAAGGATACCCTCGGCAGCAGACATACCTGCGAGGTCTTCAGGGCTGGTCTCGATACGTACCATAACCACTTTGTGTCCGTCTTTGTGCCACTCCTGTGCATCGTCTGCGTGGAACACAATCTGTCCGCAGGCAGCACCCGGGCTGGCGGGAAGGCCTTGGGTAATTACTTTGGCTTTCTTCAGTGCCTCTTTGTCGAAAACAGGGTGGAGCAGTTCGTCCAATTTCTGCGGTTCGCAGCGCATTACAGCGGTCTTCTCATCGATAACGCCCTCGCGCATCAAGTCCATGGCAATTTTTACCATAGCGGTACCAGTACGCTTACCGTTACGCGTTTGCAAGAACCAGAGTTTACCCTCTTGAACGGTGAACTCCATATCCTGCATATCTTTGTAGTGGTCTTCGAGTTTCTGTTGGATGGTATTCAGTTCTTGGAACAGAGCCGGCATCGCCTCTTCCATACTCGGATATTTGCTTGCACGCTCTTCTTCGCTGATACCCTGTAATTTAGCCCAACGGCGGCTGCCCTCAAGAGTAATTTGTTGCGGGGTACGAATACCGGCAACAACGTCCTCACCTTGGGCGTTTACAAGATACTCACCGTTGAAGATGTTTTCGCCTGTAGCGGCATCACGGCTGAAGCAAACACCCGTAGCCGAGGTCTCGCCCATATTACCGAACACCATTGCCATAACCGATACGGCGGTTCCCCATTCGTCAGGAATACCTTCCATCTTACGGTAGAGGATAGCACGCTCATTCATCCAACTGCGGAATACGGCGCAAATAGCACCCCAGAGTTGCTCGATCGGGTCGTTGGGGAAATCTTTGCCGGTCTGCTCCTTGATGGCGGTTTTGAAACGTGCTACAAGGAGTTTCAACTCGTCCACATTCAAGTCCTTATCCAACTTGGTGCCGCGAATTGCTTTTACTTCTTCGATGATAGCCTCAAACGGGTCAATGTCCTCTTTGTTTACGGGTTTCATACCGAGTACCACGTCACCGTACATCTGTACAAAACGGCGGTAACTGTCATATACGAAGTGTGGGTTTTTGGTCTTTTCTACCATACCTTCGGCAACTGTATCGTTCAAGCCGAGGTTTAGAATGGTATCCATCATACCCGGCATAGATGCACGTGCACCTGAACGGACACTGACGAGCAACGGATTTTTCGGATCGCCGAACTTACTATTCATCAAGGTTTCGATATGCTTCACGGCAGCCATTACCTCATCGTTGAGGATGCCGACGATAGTCTCTTGCCCTACTTCATAATACTCATTGCAAACATCTGTTGTGATTGTGAATCCCGGAGGTACGGGAACCCCCACAAGGTTCATTTCGGCGCAGTTGGCACCTTTACCTCCCAGTTGCTCACGCATCTGGGCATTACCTTCGGCTTTTCCGTTTCCGAAAGTATAGACTCTTTTCTTGTTTTCCATTATTAATTTATTGTATTATATAATTAGTCTTTTTTGTGTTCTTTGTCATTTTTCTTCCTCAATGGCATCAGCAATCGCCGACAAACGTTGTTCTATATCTTGATGTTGTTTGGGCTGTGCAGTACTGTCTTGCAATTCGAGAAAACGGCTGTATTCATCAGGGTCGTAGGGGGCAGGACCATAGCAAGCAGCAAAAGTAAATGCTACAGCCGACAACATACAGAGCCGAATTCCCCCTTGTAGTAAGTTATTCCAGCTCGTACGAAGAAAATGTTTGTTTTTCATAAATCTACCCGATGAAGTGGAGTGGGGCGGTTGATAGTAAACATAAAAAGGGAACACATTTGTTCCTTTATTCAGGAATTTTTGCCCTAAACACTTTGCAAAAGTACTGCTTTTTTTCTGATTGCGCAATAGTTGAGCCTTTTTTCTAAATAAATATGTCAAATTTCTTTTTATGGTATGTTTTACAACATATTTTGGGGCAGTGCCGTTTTTTTTAGGGGACGTTTTTTCCTGCATACCTGCATCAGTGCGTAGAAAATTACGTTCCGCCCCCGCACAGGTTCATACCAACAGCCATGCAAACACTCAACGCATACCATTTAAGAACCGTTTGCTTTCCGTTTACTTTCGTGCCGATAAGCATATGTCATTCTTATGTCATTCTTATGTCATTCTTATGTGATTCTTGGGTTATTCAGCATAGACTGCCGATAGAATGAGCCTTCCGGACTTACTCTTTTTCCATACGTAAATACCTTTTAGGGGTATGGGAGTTGTATGCCCTGTGTATTTTTATTCTTTGTAAAACCTGCTTCCTGTTGCGTAATTCGGCAAATAGATGTACCTTTGCGGGCGGGTACAACGTATGACAAAGCGTACCACAAAAGAGTAAAAAACAAAGAATAAACGTTATGAACGGAAAGAATATAGGCAGTATAGTGCTGATGGTGTCGTTGGTGATAGTGGCGGCATCGGTGCTGTTTACCAACAATTTGGCGCGACAGTTGGCGCAAGAGGAGCAGAAAAACGTAGAGATCTGGGCAGAGGCAACGCGGCAACTGATTGTGGCTGACGCGAATACGGATATTGATTTTGTAACGACCATTATCGAAAACAACACCAATATCCCTGTTTATATGACCAATTCGGCAGGAAAAGTATTGGTCAGCCGCAATGTGCAGCACCCGGTAGCCGACCCGCGCACGCTGAACGGACCTATCGAACTGCGTATATCGGACGATAATGTACAATATATCTATTACGACGAGTCGAACCTGTTGCGGCAGTTGCGCTATGTACCATATGTGCAATTTACACTGATTTTTATCTTTATAGCCATTGCGGTATTAATGATGCTGACTACGCAACGCAGTGAGCAGAACCGTGTATGGGTAGGACTGAGCAAGGAGACGGCACACCAATTAGGAACACCGATCTCCTCACTCAATGCATGGCAAGAACTGTTAGCGGACCGCTATCCGAATGACGAATTGATTCCGCAGATGAAAAAGGACATCGATCGCCTGCATATCATTGCCGATCGCTTCTCAAAGATAGGCAGCGAACCCGAATTGCAGGAAACCGACATACTACAACCGCTGCGCGAGACTATCTCATATATGCGCACACGCGTATCGAACAAGGTGGAGATTGAGGCGGTACTGCCGGATAATGAATGGCAGATGATGCTCAATGTGCCGCTGTTTGAATGGGTATTGGAGAACCTGATTAAGAATGCAGTGGATGCTATGAGCGGAGTGGGGAAGATAACTATAGAGATGCAAGAGAAAGAAGAAGGAGAGGTTTGGATAGACATCACCGATACGGGTAAGGGCATGGACAAGCGCACATTGCGCCGTATTTTCCAAGCAGGGTTCACTACTAAAAAACGTGGTTGGGGACTCGGATTACCGCTATCGAAACGTATTATAGAAGAATATCACGGTGGCAAATTGTTTGTAAAATCCAGTAAACCCGGCGAAGGAACAACATTTCGCATCGTGTTAAAATAAAGGTATCTTTCAACATCTAATATACTATGACCATTCAGTTTCTAGGGGCTGCCAACGAGGTAACGGGCAGCAAATATCTTATTACTACTCGTTCTGGTAAACGTATTTTGTTGGATTGCGGAATGTATCAGGGCAAGGGTATGGAGACCGATGCGGCAAACCGAGACCTCGGTTTTGACCCGAAAACGATTGATTGTGTTGTGCTTTCGCATGCACATATCGACCATTCGGGACTTCTCCCCTATATCTATAAGTTAGGTTTCCGCGGTGACATCATTTCTACGCCTGCCACGCGCGACTTGTGCGCTATAATGCTGCAAGATACAGCGTTTATTCAGGCGCAGGATATTCGTTGGTACAACAAAAAAATGGATCGGCTGCATAAACCCAAAGTACAGCCGCTTTATGACAACAACCATGTAGAGCGTTGTATGCAGCATTTTGTTACGGTGGGGTACGGACGGCGGTATCGCTTGTTTGACGGTGTATATCTGACCTTTACTAATTCAGGGCATATGCTCGGTTCGGCTGTCTGCAGTTTTGAAATAGAGGAAGAGGGAGAGGTGAAGCGCATTGCCTATACGGGCGACATCGGGCGTGCAAAGAGTCATATACTCTGTTCGCCACAGCCTTTTCCTCAGTGCGATTATTTGATTTGCGAGTCCACTTATGGAGACCGACTGCATGATGATGCGTTGGTAAGTGAAGAGGAATTGCTTGGCGTAGTAGATAGCACATGCGTGTACAAAAAGGGCAAACTGCTGATACCGAGTTTCTCAGTAGGGCGTACACAAGAGATTGTATATGTATTGAATAAATTATACAACGACGGACGTTTGCCGCATATACCCGTCTATGTTGATTCGCCGCTGTCGGTGAACGCAACGCATATTTTCCGTATGTATCTGGGCGAATTGAATGAAGAAGTACAGGACGACTTGCGCTTTGATGATGACCCATTCGGCTTCAATACGCTACGATACATTACAGATATTCGTGAGTCGAAAGCCTTGAACCATAACCCCAACCCCTGTATTATCATTTCTGCGTCTGGTATGCTTGAGGCCGGGCGTATCAAGCATCACGTAGCAAACCATATATCCGACCCGTCCACCACTATTCTTATTGTGGGGTATTGTACGCCGACCTCATTGGGTGCGCGTATCCAAAACCCGGATTTGAAATGGATAAGTATCTTCGGTTTTGATCACAAAATAAAGGCCCAAGTGAGTAAGATAGAGGGCTTTTCCGGACATGGAGATTACAAGGAAATGATAGATTATCTTACTCGCAGCGTGAATGTAGAGGCGGTACGCCGCACATTTATTGTACATGGTGAGTTAGCGGCACAAGAAACCTATAAAGACCACCTCTACGAGGCGGGTTTCCGCAATATAGAACACCCCAAGAAAGGTTATATGGTTCATCTGTAAAACTTTACATAATAGCAAAAGAAAAAGAGGCTGTCTGACAAAAGTGTTAACAGCCTCTTTTTTGTTTACATATATGCCAATTCGGCAGCATCCTCCGGATCGGGATCTGCGATGTGGATTTCGGTTTCGGAGACTTGAGAAACAGGATCGACTTCCTCCATTTCCAATGTGCCTTTGGCGGCTTTGTGGTCGTGGATTTTGCCTAAAATAAAGAGCAATAGACAGTTGATACAGAAATAACTACCGGCGAGAATCCACAATGCAATATATTCGCGGCTCGTTTGTGCCAACGTGGCGCCCATCGAGTTGATGTGGATAAAACCGTGTGCGCCCCACGTATAGGGGAATATATAACTCAAATATAACCACGCTTTGGGTAGCATCTGCTGCGGCCACGATACACCTGCAATAAATAGGAATATCAGAGTGGAGGAGATGAGTAGCACCATACCGCTCTCACGGTTGCGGATAAAGACAGATACCGACATCGAAAAATAGATAGTTGCCAAGATAAACGGCACATAGAACTTCATAATGTCTATAGGGTTGCCGATATGTGGCAGGTTGAATATACGTGGGATAAGCAGTAAGTCAATCGCACCCAATGCCATATAAATCAAGAAATATGCCATAGAACGTCCAAGCGTGATACGCAGTACGCTGGCAGATCGTTTTGCACCAGGCAGAAGGAATAGTTGTCGATTTTCCTCACGCGCCGTACCACCCAACATACAGATTCCGAAGAATAGGGTCTGGTGGAGAATAAGCATTAGTACGGCCGGAATAAGGAAGGATGCATAACCGCCCGACGGGCAGAAAAGTGCGGTTTCTGTATAGGGGGCGTCCTGTACAAGCGACCAGGCAAACTCTGTGTTATATCCCATAGCCTCATAACGGTCAATCTGGATATTGCGCATACTCTCAAGCATTACTTGGTTGCAACTCAGATAGACGGCTTTCATATAGAGGAACGACGACATATCGCAATAGAGTGAGATATGCGCCTGCTCCAGACCCGAGTTGATGGCAGCGGCGTAGTCGGTAGGGAAATAGATGATTCCGTGTACTTTCTGGTCGCGCATCAAAGTCTCCGCTTCTTGCATCGATGCACACGAATAAGCAATGGTGATATCCGGACAAGCATTCCAGCGATGGAGAAATTCGCGACTTTCAGGCGAGCAACTCATATCCACTACAGCCACAGGCACATTCTCCACATTGTCTTTCCAATAGATAAAATTATAGAGGATCGGATAGGCTATACCCGCAAGGATAAAAATTACCAATACACCGGGGTCGCGAAAGACACGGCGCAACTCGTCTACGAAGACAAATCCTGCTTCCTTGAACTTCAGCCATTGTGTATATAGAAAACGGAAAGTACCCATTTTTGAATTAACAATTAAGAATTAACAATTAATATGCACCGCAATCATTTTACAAATTAGCACATTTACAAATAAGCCTATTTTAAGGGATAGTTTTGGTAGAGCATTGCCTTGTAGAGGCGCGGGGAAACTATCAACGGCATAATAAAGAATGCACACAGCCCCAAGCAGAGCGGGATGGAGTTGATGACAGGGGCTGCCATCAGTGCCTCGTTTACATAAATGCGGTAGAAATAGCGCAACGGCACCAAATACGTCCACGCTTGAATGGCAGGGAGCATATTCATTACGGGATAGGTAAAACCTGAGAGCGAGAAACCTAACATTCCGTACAAAGCCCCGATAGATACTGCATCACGCAAGGTAGGTAGTGTGCCAATGATGCAAATAGCCATTGACTCCATTGCAAATATAAGCAGTATCATGGCGAGCATCAGTCTGGTAAGTGACCCGTTGACCGGAAAATGCATAAACTTAAAGAGAATGACCTCGCAGCCGATGCCCAACACTATATATAGTATGGTGTACGGAATGAGTTTGCCTATCATGGCGATGGTGTAGTTTCCCCCCGCAGCACGCAACCAGTCGTGACACGTGTGGCATTTGAGTTCAAAACCGATAGCAAAGATAGTCAGCATCAATACCACTAACGACATTATCCCCGGCAAGATAGTCGAGACGAGGTATACCGCGTAGTTGCTCCACGGGTTTGCTATCATGTGCGCCTCAATAGTAACAGGCTGTATGCGCTTCATTATCAAGTCGTCCGGCAGTCCTTTCTTGCGCAATACCTCACGTTGAAATGCTCCAGAAGTGAGATTGCACATTGTCAGCAGTTGTTTGTAGGCAGTGCTGGCACCAACGGTATATGCATTGTTTGTATAGAATGATAGTTGCGGACGCTTGAAGGCAACGAGGTCGGAATAGAAATGGTCAGGAATGACCAAGATACCGAAAATTTCGCCCCGCTGCATAGCGCGTCGTGCTTCAGCATAGTCAGGTGTGATAAGCACAATGTCCACCGCTGAGGTTGCCTGCATCTCATGGCACAAACGGCGGGAGATACTGCTTTGGTCGGCATCAACTACGGCGACAGGAATCTGCTCGGGTGCACCGCTCCACATAATCGACAGGAAGAAAAATGTACTAAGCACCATTACTCCCACCGAAGCAAATATGTAAAGCGGACGCACAAACATTCGCTTTAGTTCGCGCTTTGTTACACACCATATAGATGAGAAAAACGTCCTCACGTTGTTCTAATTATGAATTATGAATTATGAATTACGAATTACAGGCAATAAGTATCCTCATAGGAATCACCTATCAATCACCTATTCCTGTAAGCACAAGGACAGGGTAAGGTCACGGAAACCGCAGGGAGATTATTTAACCACGATAGCGGTCATACCCGGACGGAGGTTCGGAATACTCGTGAGTGGTTTTGCCTTGACATCAAATGTGCGGACATCATATTGTCCATTGGCTTGTGTGCTGCGCCATGTGGCATAGGTACCCATTGCCTTGACGTAGGTTACTACCACCTCATGGAGTTCATCGCCGAGAGCAGGAATGCGTACTTGCAGGTGCGTGCCCGGGGTAATACCACGGAGCATATCCTCTCGTACGGCAAACGTAAACCACATATCGTTCAAATCCACAATTGCCATCACAGGGCTGCCTTGTCCAACGAGTTCACCTGTCTTTGGGAAACGCTCCGAGACTTCGCCATCGATAGGCGAAGTGAGATAACGCTCTGCGCGTGCAGCCTCCACCTCTTGGATGATTCCGTCCACGCGTGCCACTTGTGCGGCAGCAGCGGCTTTATCCTCGGATCGTGCACCCGCAGTAGCCATATCGTACTGACTTTTAGCGGCTTTGACGGTAGCTGCAGCGGCTTTATATTGTGCCTCTACTTCATCGCGTTTCTGCTCGGATACCACTCCCTTTTCGTACAAACGTTGTACACGTTCATAACTCTTGCGGTAGATTTCCTCGCCCGCTTTGGCTTTCTGCCATAGTTCGTATGCACCTACAATTTGCTCGCGCTGTGCGCCGTTTTGTGCTTTTTCGTTGATGGCTTCGGCGGCAGCACGGGCGGCCATTGCCTGTGCCATTTTCGCCTCTACTTCCGGCGAGTTGATGACCACAAGGGTATCGCCTTTCTTGACGTGGTCGCCCTCTTCGGCAAGATACATCTCGATACGTCCGGGCACTTTGCCTGATACACGGTATTCGGTGGCTTCCGCCTCACCTGTGATAAGTATTTCCTCGGGTTGAAGGGCAAACACTCCCACAAGGGCCACGATTACGACTACGATCAACATCGCTGCCAAACCGAGCAGCAGACTGCCTTTTTTCTCTTTTCTCATTGTTTGTATTGTTTTTTATTATAGAAATTCTAGATTCTCTAGTTCTTCTATATATTTTAGTATCTTAGCGTTGAAGTATATTTTTTGAAATAGGTTTCGCAAACCTGTGCCTCTACATCGGCATCAATCTTGTCGCTTGAGGCAGAGAGCCACGCAGTTTGTGCTTGCATCAGGTCGGTGGCAGTTGCCATCCCTGCCTTAAACGACTCGTCGGCAAAGCGCAACACCTCCTCGGCGTTTTTTACTCCGAGTTCGGTCATCACCACTTTCTGATTGGCTTCAAGCACTTTCTGATTGGCTTGCGTAATCTGCAGTTCGAGCATCTCACGTGCATCCTCTTTTTTGAGAGCCACGGCACGTGCTTGGTGTTTAGCGGCTTTCAGACGCAAGATGTCATCGGCGTGCGCAATCGGTACATTTACCACCACGCCAGCCGAGAAGAAACCATGTCCTTTCCAATCATTACTAAAACCGTTTTCGACATTCGGATTGGTGTAGATGTAGTTGGCAGATGCCACAATGTTCGGTTGCAATCCTGCCGCCATAATCTTGGCGTTTGATTCGGCAATTTTCTGTGCTTGTTCCAACATCCTGATTTCGGAACGAGAATCAATAATTGACGAATAATCAGAAATAGAATCATGCAGTGCGACTTCGCCAATGTGCGAATCATCCAAAACAATATCCTGATTGAGTGGCAGACCGCATATCTGGCAGAGAGCCATCTTGCTGAGTACCAACCCGTTTTCGGCTTGCAGTTTCTTCAATTCCGCCTCGCCGCGTTTTTGCTTTACTTTCAGCAAGTCGGACTGTGTCGCCATACCTTCATCAACCAGAGTGGTTACATTTTCCTCCAAGGTAACAAGCAGATTGTAGTACTTGGTGGCAAGTTCGAGTTTTTTCTCCACAGAGATAACGCGCCAATAGGCTTCATCTACAGAGACGATGATGCCATCGCGCTTGCTGTCCGCCTCGATGTTTATAGTCTCCTCTGTGGCTTTGGCTATGCGGTACAACTCGCGCAGGCGTCCGCCTACGTAGATGGGTTGCGTGATACCCACTTGCCCCACAAACAGGTGTGTCATATCAAGGTCAAGTGCCTGATAAAGTTGTTGATAGGCATCGGCGAGCATTTGTCCTGATTCATTTTGCAATGCCAACATTTGTTTGCTTACCTCCGGTATCTGCTGTGCTTGTTGTGCCAATTGGTTTATTGCCGAACCTTCGCTCCATTGGAATGATGCCGAACCGTCTTTGCCTACCGTGGCCGTACCAAACGAGAAATCCATTTGGTTGGGTAGCAAGACCGCGTGCTGTGAGTTCCACGTATATGCCGCGTTGGCGGTAATCTTCGGGAACATCGCTGCCATAGCGGCTTGACGGTTATAATCGGCTGCTTGTCGCAACTCATCGCCTGCTTGTGTAGAAACGGCTTTCAGCGCATATCCCCGACAGTCGTCAAGCGTCAGCATCTGCGCCTCAACGGGCAACACGGCAAGCAACAGACCTATATATGATATAATTTGTTTTTTCATAACTCATTTATTATATCCTACTAAATTCCCCTCTTTTTTGAAAGGAGGAACCTTAGTTTTTCTTGCAGAGCATCTGAATATCAGTCCCTTCGATCGTACGTTGTTTGTCCTCTTGCGACTGCCCCTTGTAGTTGAGTGAGAATACGATATTGTTTTCGTATGTCTTGGCGTTGCCCGTTACCGTAATATCAAATACTTCGGTCTCTGTTTTTGTATAAGTAATAATTGAATCGCGAAGTTTGCTTTGCCCTAAATGGTTTAAATACGGGATATGTAGTGTATCGCTGTACTCTGTGGTAATTGGCAAATCAAGCGTGCGGGTGAATGCATCAAAACTAAGTTCGTCACCAGACAGAGTACCCTTGGTATGATACACATCGCCGTTCAGTTGGTCGAAAGTGAGCAGCACTTTATCATTGTCTTTCAGACTGACTAATTCAAACGAACCGGTCTCATTATTCAGATTGACAATTTGCGAAATGGTGGCTTTTGGATTACTCTCATCGGGCATTTGCAGTGTGACTTTGCCCGTTGTTTTGAAACGATAACCACCTTTGGCATCACGCACATCTGCGGTGTCAGCGCACGATGCCATCATCAGGCAAATCGCGGCAAGATAAAACATTTGCTTTTTCATATCTTTGTATTATTTATCAAATTCATAACGAATAACATTTCTAAACGTCCGCATAGTCTATGCAAAATGTTTGCCAAAACACGTTTTGAAAGTTATCCGTTTTTCTAATAGAATAGTCGTTTTTGCAAAAACGTAATAATATAGTCGTTTTTTATGTAAGAAATTAGGTATATATCAAATATTTTTTGTACCTTTGCAAAAAATAAAAACATTATTATACTATACTTCTATCATAACAGTTATGACACTCGAAACAGAATATGTATTTTTGACGGATTCAACCGAAGATTTACCCAAACGCACCCATTATCAGTTGGGCGATAGTATGTCGCTGATGTTGTGTAGGGCGGGCAGTATGGATATTATCGTGAATGGCAAGAAAATGACTGTTTTGCCGCAACATTTGTTTGTGGTATTGCCCAATACATATATTGGAGAGTATACAGTTTCGTATGATTTTCGTTTTACTCTCTTGCGTATCAAGGCGGAGTTGTTCCAACAGATTTTATTTGATAATTTTCGTATAGAGCCACGTTGGTGCCCCGGATGCGGCGACCATGCATTCTTGAACTCGTTCCATAA
>OQVT01001890.1_pt1 | contig 13450 bp, 11 predicted proteins | sample 1691561 | NCBI WGS metagenome assembly OQVT01 (sample SAMN03418260, study PRJEB22391) | human gut metagenome | biome: human-gut; feature: organic feature; material: feces | host: Homo sapiens | place: Tanzania | collected 2013-01 | reverse complement strand
TCGCGCAAAGCTTTCATTCATAATCAGTGGACGGAGCCGCCCCACGGGCTAACCCCGAACCCTGAACCATTTTATAAAGGAGACCTATCCATGCGTGCTGTCGTTCAAAAATGCAACTGGTGCAAAGTAGACTCCGAAGGCGAAGAAACCGCTTCCATTTCCAAAGGCTTCGTTGTCCTTCTGGGCGTCAAAAAAGGCGATACGGAGAAAGATGCCGAGTACATCGCAGACAAGATCCTGCACCTTCGCATCTTCGAAGATGAAAATGATAAACTGAATCTGTCCCTCTTGGACGTGAAAGGGGAGCTTGCGATCGTTTCCCAGTTCACTCTCTATGGAGACGCCAGAAAAGGGCGCCGACCCAGCTTTTCACAGGCCGAGCTTCCGGAGCGGGCGAATGAGCTCTATGAATATGTCGTTGACATCTGCCGGAAAGCAGGCATTTCCGTCGGGACCGGCCGTTTCCGCACCCATATGAAAGTGGCCCTCGAAAATGACGGCCCCGTGACACTGCTTCTTGACAGTGAAAAGAATTTCTAAGGAAATACCGATTCTGCGATTGAATCAACATTTCCTTAACCGTTGTCATCGCTCTAAAAGCGCGAATCAAAGGAGGATTTGTGATGAAAATCAAATACACAGTACTCGGTCCTTTTATGACAAATACCTATATCGTGTACAATGAAAAGACCATGGAAGGGCTGGTGGTGGATCCCTCCTTCACACCGGAGCATTATATCCATGCCATCATCCAAGACAAGATCGAGCTGAAATCCATTTTTCTGACCCATGCCCATGTGGATCATATGGCAGGCATGAATGCGCTGCGCGCCCGTTTCCCGAAAGCCGAGCTCTACATGAGCCGCGGGGACGCCTCGTATCTGAAAGACCCTTCCAAGAATTTATCCTATGAATTTTCCGACCATGTACTCGTAGAAGATCCGGAACACTGGGTGAAAGGGGGAGACCATATCAAGACCTGCGGACTGGACTTCACCGTGATCGATACCCCGGGGCATACACCGGGCGGGATTTCCTTCTATGAAGCAAAGGAGGGCATCGTCTTCACGGGAGACTCTCTTTTCCATGGCTCCATCGGACGCACCGATTTCCCCGGAGGCAGTATGACGACGCTCGTGACCGCCATCCGGGAGAATCTTTTCTGCCTGCCGGATACTGTGACCGTACTTTCCGGACATGGTGATCCGACGACCATCGGCCATGAAAAGAAGACAAATCCCTTTCTGGTGGGAGGCGGCCTATGAGGTGGGGCGCTGAATTTTGGATGCGCATCGCGATCGCACTCTTTTTCTTTGGGCTTGTGGTCGCTGCGCCCATGATCCTCTTTCCGTTCACGGTCTCTCTCGTGCTCGCGATCCTTTTGAATCCGCTCGCGAAATTCATCCATGAGCATATCCGCGTCTGCCGCGGGATGGCGAAGATGCCTTATGACGTGGCGATCCTGATCTCCTTTGCCATTTTCGTCGGCATTGTCTATATGATCCTCGTTCACATCGTCGTACCATTCATCGGAGAATTCCGCGCCTTCGTGAAAGGCATCCCGGATATGATGACAGCTGTGCAGCAGGCGATCCCGGAGATCGAGCGGCAGTACCAGCTCTCCCTGATGCCGCCGGAAGCGAAAAATTTCATTTCCCGCATCATTCAGGATATCGGAGAGTACACACTGAAAGTCGCACAGTTCAGCCTGTCCGCGATCTTCTCTTTTGCCAGCACGGTGGTCGAGCTCATCGTCGTCCCCTTCATCACCTTCTACATGATGAAGAGAGGCTGCTATTTCGTGCATGTCTTCATTGGTTTCTTTCCCGATCGTTTCCATCATCATCTCGAGGCGATTTTCAAGGAAATCCACTTCATGCTGAATGCATACCTTCGCGGGCAGCTGCTCCTTTCCGTCATCATGGCCTTTGTCGTTTTCCTCGGCATGTGGTCCATGAATATTCCCTATCCTCTGGTCATCGGACTTCTGGCAGGCGTCGTGGAAATGATCCCCCTCATCGGGCCGATCATCGGGGCGATCCCGCCCGTCTTACTCGCTCTGCTTCAGGGGACAGGCGTCATGGCGAAAGTCATCATCTTCTACATCATCGTCCAGCAGCTCGACGGTCATTTCTTCATGCCCAAACTTATGGGCAGCATCATCGATGTGCATCCCGTCGCGATCATCGCCGGTGTCCTCATCGGCGGGCAGCTTTTCGGCGTCATCGGTATGATGATCTCCGTCCCGCTCGTCGCCGTCCTGCAGGTCATCCTGCGGCATATGTGGTTTTATGACAAGTACAAGACGGGAAAATAGTGACTGGTGGCTTCGGGTCGAAGCATTCCCTTCGATCATCTTCCATTTGTATTCTTGCGGCGAAGCCGCTACCATTTAACATTTTTAAGGAAACGCTGATTCAATCGTTGTTTCCTTAATTGCTCATTTCTCATTTAAAAGCGGAGGCATTTTCATGAAAAAGTCCACGGTTATGAATACGCTGAGGAAAAAAATCCGTGAGCACAAATATAAATTCACTTCCCAGCGTCAGGTCATTCTGCAGGCCTTCCTTGACAGCAAAGAAAAACACCTGAGTGCAGAAGACCTGTATGCGGCGGTGCGGGATGAGAATCCGGACATCGGACTTGCGACAGTCTACCGCTCGCTGGAATTATTCACATCGCTGGAGCTTCTCAAAAAGCTCGACTTCGGTGATGGGCGCAGTCGCTATGAGCTGAATGATCGCTCACTGAATCATTCCCATTACCATCTCATTTGTCTAGGCTGCGGGAAAGTGATCGAATTCTCCCATGAATTATTTCTTTCCGATGTGAAGGACAAGATCCAGAAAGAAAGCGGATTCCACGTGGTCGACTACCAGCTGAAATTCTACGGCTATTGCAAAGACTGTGCAAAGATGGAGAGCGATGAGTAGCTGGGATGAGGCACGTTGGGTGACTAGGGACTGGTGACTGGTGACTAAAAGACTTCAGACTCCCGTATCGTCATTTCGAGCGAAGCGAGAAATCTTTCTTTGCAAACTGGCAAATGATGCATGTGTGAAAGATAAGTAGCTAGTGACTAGTGACTAGTAATTAGTAGCTAGAGATTAGGTTTACGATACGAGAAAATCGCCAATTTCAAACCTCCGCGGCACTTAGATCCTTCGACTCAGTTCTCACATTTCAGATAAGCCATTTTTTAACATACGACGTTTTTCTCCGCTCAGGATGACGAAATGCACCGCCCCCGTTGAACCCTCTGAACCTGTTGAACCCGCCGAACCTCTTTCGCGCGTAATCAAAGGGGCGCTTCGCCCACGGGCTAACCCTGAACTCTGAACCTGATTTTATCTTTCTCTTGAAAAAATCTTGTCTCCATGCTATACTGTAGCACGCGAGCAGGAAAGATGATTGCGGGCCGTAAGGCGTGAGGAAAGTCCGAGCTTCGCAGGGCAGGATGCCGGATAACGTCCGGCGGGAGTGATCCTAGGGAAAGTGCCATAGAAAAGGAAACCGCCACGAAAGTGGTAAGGGTGGAAAGGTGCGGTAAGAGCGCACCAGCAGTCGGGAGACCGGCTGGCTTGGTAAACCCCATCCGAAGCAAGACCGAATAGGGAAGGGTTGAGGTTGCCCGCTGACCTTCCGGGTTGCGTCGCTTGAGCAGTCGAGCAATCGGCTGACTAGACAGATAATCATCACCACGAAAGTGGGACAGAACTCGGCTTATTGAATGCTCGCCTTGAAAGAAATGACGCTGTGACGTATGTCACGGCGTCTTTTTTGTATTATGGGTTCGGGGTTTAGGTTGGCGGGTTCAGGATTGTGGAGAGGCGCATCATAAAATAGAAGCGCCGCGAAGTATGAATAGGGCGATGCTCAAAAGCGGCATGTAAATCACAAGTCACTCGAGGTGCCAAAGCCCTAGGGAAACGCTGATTCAATCGCAGAGTCAGATTCTACAAGAATTTTTATGCATAGCTTCGTCATAGCCTTCCTTAAATAGCTCGCTATTCGCGTCAGGTTATTCCTCGCTATGCCTAAAAATTCAAGAGTATAATCTGACAACGATTTAATCAGTGTTTCCCTAACTATGAAAGGATCTCCCATGTACTGCGAAAAGCTTCGTCTGATCCATATCAGAAATCTGGATGACAAAACCATAGAGCCTGGAAAAGGACTGACATTCATCACCGGTCCCAATGGCTGCGGCAAGACGAACCTCATCGAAGCCATCTATTACAGCTCCGTGGGGAAGTCCTTCCGCACGTCGAATGACAACGATATGATCCAGCTCGGCGAAGAGGAGGGCTCGATCCTCTTGACCTACCGCGTGCATCAGACCTCGCATGTGCTGAAGATCCGCATGGCGCGCGGGCAGGGAAAGAGATTCTATCTGAATGATACGCCGATCCGCCGCAAAGAGCTCTTAGGGCTCTTCCAGACAGTCCTCTTCACGCCGGATGAGCTGCAGCTCATCAAGGGAGCGCCGCTCATCCGCCGCCGTTTTCTGGATATGGAAATCTCTCAGGTCTCTCCTCGCTACTACGAGACACTCCTCTCCTACAACAGGGCCGTGCAGCAGCGCAATGCGGCCTTCCGTCAGGCGCAGCTCTCCGGGCGCAAAGCAGAAGTGGATCTGTGGGATATGCAGATCGCCAAGGGGGCGGCCTACCTTGTGAAGAAGCGTCTGGAAACGGTCGCTAAGATGAATCGGGAGGTCCCTTTGCTGGAAAGGTATCTGACGGGAGAGAAGGAGACGCTTTCCATCCGCTATGTGCAGCAGGGGGAAGAAGAGGCGCACACCGAGGTGGAGTGGTACCTGACGAAGCTTTCTTTGCATCGCGAGATGGATGCCCGTCTGGCTCACACCTCTGTCGGCCCGCATCGGGATGACCTCCGGTTTCTGCTGAACGGGCTCGATATCGCCGCCTATGGCTCGCAGGGACAGCAGCGGACGGCGATCCTTGCGATGAAGCTCTCGGAAATGGAATTCATCAAAGAGGAAACGGGGACATATCCCGTGCTGCTCTTAGACGATATCGGAAGCGAGCTCGATGCCGCGCGTCGGGAAGCTTTGATGACTTACCTCGAAAAACAGCAGATCCAGACACTCATGACGGGGACGGATCCCGTGATGTCAGGGAAGGGGACTGTGATAGACATGTAAAACCGCGTGGACTCGCAAGAGTCCACGCGGTTTTTGGGTTAGCCCTTTGGGCGGCTCCGTCCACTGATTCTGGATGAAAGCTTTGCGCGAATGAGAAATTAGAAATGAGGAATTAGGAATGGTGGTGCGGCGCATAAAAATATAGAAGCGCCGCGGAGGTTTGAAACCAGCGGGTTTCTCGTATCGCAAACCTAATCCCTAGTCACCAGTCACCAGCTACTATTTCTATCTTCCAATGGCCCTCTTCAGCCGCGATGCCAGCATCGCTGCCAGAATGCACAGGCAGATATCCCCCGGCACCGCCAGCACGAAGCAGTACAGCACCACCGGCCAGACTCCGATCGGCGTCCCCAGATAGAAATTATTGATGATGTACACATACACCATCCCGAAAAGATACACCACCAGGAGCCCCGCAAGATTCGCAAAAAGAGTCTTGCCGAAAGAAAAGTCTCCGCTCCTCTCAGAGATCCAACCCGTCAGCCATGCCCCCGCGATAAACCCGATGAGGTATCCAAACGTCGGCTGGAAAATATACGAAGGCCCGCCGCCCTCCGTAAAGACCGGCACCCCCGCGAGCCCCAGAAGCACATATAGCCCCACCGAGCAGGCCCCGTTCCAGCTCCCCAGGATAAGCCCCGCCAGCGTCGTAAATAAAAGCTGCAGCGTAAACGGACACACCGGCACCGGGATCTTGATAAACGCCCCGATCGCGATCAGTGCTGTAAACAATCCAAAGAGCACCATCTCCTTCGTCCGGCTTCCGCCAGCCACCGCTGCTTCTCCTCTGACCATCTTCATCGCCTCGATTGTTATTACCATAAGTTTACCAAGTTAACATACATATCATATAACAACTTTTCGCTTTATTCAACGTTGACAATAAGAGATTTTCATTTCCACTCTTATAAAACCGGCTTCCTGATCCTTGACTGCACGCAAAAAAAACGCATCCTCCATATGGGTGATGCGTTCTTTCTTATCTGCAAAAAGGGAAAGCTCTTATCCCGCGCCGGCTCTAGGGGACTGGTTCATTGAGACTGGCTCGCTTGTTACGTCTTACGGTTTATGGTTCGGATTCTGTTTCCAGCGATTGCAAACGTTCCTGAATGATGTTTTCTATATACTGCCCCACGTTTTTGAGGTTGTGCTCGATGTCGAGGTTTGAGAAGCGGATGACGAGAATGTCGTATTTCTCTATGCGGCTGCTGCGCTTTTCGTCGTATTTCATGCCTTCCAAAGAGCGATGCTGCGCGCCGTCGACTTCGATGACGAGCCGTGCTTTCCTGCAGAAGAAATCGACGATGTAGCTTTCTATGACATATTGCCGGTAGATCTGCACAGGAAGACGCTTCAGACAATAGTTCCAGAGGAGCGTCTCCTGCGGCGTCATGTGGCCACGCATCTCACTCGCACGGTTTTTCAGGAGGGGATTTTGACGAATGAACATAACTGATATCCTCATTCTGTAAAATATTTGACAATTCTCAAATGCGACCGCCCTTGGAGAAGGGCCTACACGCCGGGGACTGTCTCATATGGGCTTCCATGCCGCCTGTAGGATTGTATCCTGCTCTGTTGTCATGCTAACCCGTTTCCCGACGATATGCGACCATCGTCAGACGCGTTCGCCCTTGGAGAAGGGCGCGGCCAAAGGCCGGGATAGACGAAAGCGCCAGCTTTCGGATTTCTTCGCAGCGGATATGGGTGATTGTTCGAAATACCATATTCTGCAAATGGCGGTGATGTAAGATAACGATTATCTCACATGGGCCTTCATGCCGCTACGATGAATTGTGCCTCTTCGAGGCACTGCAATCCTCTCCCTTTGGCGCGGCCCTTCTCCAAGGGCCTGCTCAGCTGAGAAGAATCACGCTGTACGCAAACCCAATCCTCAATTCCTACCTACTCATTTCTGCTTTCAAACTTGGCCCTTGGGGCGTGTCGCCCCTTGATTGCGATTGAAAGCTTTGCTCGAATGAGGAATGAGGAATTAGGAATTAGGAATGAAGGTGGCGGCTTTGCCGCAAATATATATGGGGGCGATGCCCGAAAGTCGTATTCAAGTCACTAGTCACTAGTCACCAGTCACTTGAAACTCCTAATCCCTAGCTACTCATCCCTAGCTACCAGTCACCAGTCACTAGTCCCCAGCCACTAGTCGCCAGCCACTACTCATTTCTTTCCGCCAGCGCTTTCACGAGATGATACACTTCCGCAAAGGGCAGGTTTTCTTTTTCAGCGATGGCTTTCACGGATTCATACTCGGGGTAGAAGCGCCGTTCCCCGGGGAGGGCGACTTCCTTCACCTCCGCGAAGCCGAAGGGCGTTTCCACCCGCTTCTGGTTGCGGCGAAGGATGGAGCGCATGACGCTCGGAAATTCACGGATGCCGATGGTCGTCGTTTCTTTGAAGATGATGTCTTCGATTTCTTCCATCCTGCTCTTCTTACAGATCACGGTAAGCTCCCACGCGGGGCGGTTCTTCTTCATGTAGACCGGGCTGTAATGGACGTCGAGCGCGCCGGCCTGCATGAGGCGGTCGATGGTGTAGCCGAGTGCTTCGCCGGTGCTGTCATCGATGTCGGTCTCGAGCTTCACGATCTCATCCTTGCCCTCTTCCATGGCATTTCCTTCGATGAGGTATGCACGGAGGATATTCGTGCGCTCGGTGTAGGCTCTCTTGCCCGCGCCAAGGCCCATGCGCACGACACGGAAGGCTTTCGGCAGCTGGTGCGTCGTGCAGATAGCGGCAGCGATGGCTGCGCCGGTCGGTGTGACGTATTCCCCCTTCGCCTCCATGATGGTGAGCGGCATATCGTAGGCTTCGATGATATTCATGGTCGCCGGAACGGGGACGGGCAGCACGCCGTGCTGGCAGCGGACGGTGCCGGTGCCCTCGGTGAGGCAGGGGATGATGACATCCGTGATCCCCAGACTGTCAAAGGTGACCGCCGCGGCAATGATATCTACGATGGAGTCGATGGCACCAACTTCATGGAAATGCACCTCTTCCAGCGGCATGTGATGGGCGAGAGACTCTGCTTCCGCTACGATGTGGAACATCTTGCCCGCCAGTGCTTTCGCTGAGTCGGTCATGTCTGTCGCAGCGATGATGTCTAAGATCTCTGCCAGATGGCGTCCGTGGTGGTGATGATGCTCATGATCATGGTGATGATGAGGCTCCTCGCCTCCGTGGCAGTGACAATGATGCGCCTCTTCGTCTTCATGGCAATGGCAGTGATGCGCTTCCTCGTCCTCGTGGCAATGGCAGTGATGCGCTTCCTCGTCCTCGTGGCAGTGGCAGTGATGCGCTTCTTCGTCCTCGTGACAGTGGCAGTGATGCGCCTCTTCGTCCTCGTGGCAGTGGCAGTGATGCGCTTCTTCGTCCTCGTGGCAATGGCAGTGATGCGCTTCTTCGTCCTCGTGGCAGTGGCAATGATGCGCTTCTTCGTCCTCGTGGCAGTGACAATGATTCGCTTCCTCGTCCTCGCATCCGTGGCAGTGATGCGCTTCTTCCTGCGGAGCTGCCGAGCTGACCGATGCCGGGCCATAGAGGTACGCCATATCATGGTCATGATTTTCATGGGCTTCATCCAGAATGACATTGAAATCACAGCATGCAATGCCGGATTTCTTGACGCTGGAAATCTCCACCATGAAGCCGTCCGCGGGGATGGAATTCAGCGCGCGTTCCAGCGCCTCCGGGTCTGCGCCGAGGTCGATCATCGCTGCGACGAACATATCTCCGCTGATGCCGGAGGAAGTTTCAAGGTATAATGTTTTTCCCATTTTGGTTTCTCCTTGTTGGTTGTTGATTATTGGTTGAAATCAGGAGTGACTGGTGACTAGGGATTAGGGATTAGACTAAAAGACTGGAAGACATTAGACATTAGACATCAGACGTCTAACAGCTGACTTCTAAAGTCTCCTAGTCTCAAATGGGCATCTCCCTATTTATACTCCGCGGCGCTTCTGCTTTTTGCGCCGCACCACCATTTCGCATTTCGCATTTCGCATTTCGCATTTCTAATTTCTCATTCTAGCGAAGCTTTCAAACGCAATCAAGGGGGCAGCATGCCCCACGGGGTAACCCGAAATATGGCGATATGGTTACTTTCAAATCCTTCCCATTTCTGCCAATCGGTTGATCTGTGTCGCGACATAGCCGGCGCCAAAGCCATTGTCGATATTGACGGTGACGATGCCGTTCGCGCAGGAATTGATCATCGTCAGAAGCGCCGAGAGGCCGTGGAAGCTGGCACCGTAACCCACCGACGTCGGCACGGCGATGACGGGATTCTTCACAAGCCCGCCGATGACCGAGGCGAGCGCCCCTTCCATGCCTGCCACCGCGATGACGCAGTTCGCGCGGCGCACGATCGCCTCCTTCGAAAGGATGCGATGGATGCCGCTGACACCCACATCATAGACACGCTCGACGTGCGTCCCGAAATACTCTGCCGTCTGCGCCGCTTCCTCTGCGACGGAAATATCTGCCGTGCCGCCCGTACAGATGGCCACGCAGCCGATGTGCTCCTTCTCCTTTTCCAGCTTCAGGATATGCGACACCGGGTCATAGGAAATCTCCGGCAGGAATCTCTTCACGATCTCATACTGGTGGGGGGAGGCGCGAGTGCCGAAGACTTCCCCCTCCACTTCATAGAGCTTGCGGAAGATCTGTCCGATGAATTCGTCGGATTTCCCCTGACAGTAAATCACTTCTGCAAATCCGGAACGCTTCTTCCGATCCGTATCGAGCTTGGCAAATCCCATTTCCTCATAGGATCGCTCCGCCGGATTCTCACGGAGCAGCGCCTCTGCCGCAGAGAGCGACAGCGCGCCGGACTGTACTTGGGTTAATATCTCTTGAATACTCATAAATGATGCCTCTGGTTGCAGGGAAAAAGGGGCTAGTGACTAGTGACTAGTGACTAGTGACTGATGACTAAAATACCAATTTCGGGCATCGCCCCATATATTTGCGGCGAAGCCGCCACCTTCATTCCTAATTCCTCATTCCTAATTCCTAATTTTTATCCATTGATCCCGAGCGGAACCCTTCCAGGTCCATGGTCACGTAGCGGAAACCGAGCCCATGAAAACGCGCGATGACTGCCTCTCGATTTTCCAAAAGCTTTGCCAGCTGCGCGGGGAGGACTTCGATGCGCGCGATGTCTCCGTGGCAGCGCACGCGGAACTGCGGAAAGCCCAGATCAAAGAGCAGCTGCTCGGCCGCTTCGACCGCACGGAGCTTCTCCTCCGTGATCCTCGTGCCATAGGGGAAACGAGTCGCCAGACACGCAAAGGATGGTTTATTCCATGTGGGAAGTCCTTCCTTCTCGGACAGGATGCGGATTTCCTCCTTCGTGAGCTCCGCCTCTTTCAAAGGACTCACGACGCCCAGCTCGGCGAGCGCTTTCAGCCCGGGGCGATAGCCCTTCGTATCGCTGAAATTCGTCCCATCAATGATGTAAGCGATCCGGTGTTCCTTCGCCAGCTCCCCAAGAGACGAGAAGAGATAGGTCTTGCACCAGTAGCAGCGATCCTTCGGATTGTCGGCAAAGCCCGGCGCAGCGAACTGATCCCTTTCCACGATCACCTGCCGGATGCCGCGGGACGCGCAGAAATCCTTCGCCTCCGCGATCTCACGCGCAGGGACGGAATTCAGCTTCATCGTCACTGCGACAGCCTTATCGCCGAGCACCTTATGGGCTTCGTGAAGAAGAAATGTCGAGTCCACGCCGCCGGAAAAAGCGACGGCGACCGAGCCAAGTGTTTTCAAATGTGCCTCAAGCGTTTTCTGCTTGAGAAGAATGCTTTCATGAATCATAGGAGAGTCTCCTTTGTTAGGGTTCAGGGTTCAGAGGGTTCAGAGGGGGTGGTGCGGCGCATAAAAATAGGGAAGCGCCGCGGAGGTTTGAGACTAGCGGTTTTCTCGTATCGCAAACCTAATCCCTAGCTACTAGAATCCAGTCACAAGTCACTAGTCACCAGCCACCAGCCACTAATCCCTAGCCACTAGTCCCTAGCTACTAGAATCCAGCCACCAGTCACCAGTCACCAGTCACCAGTCACCCCAAAATATACTTCTTTCTTGTTCTGAAAAGCAAAACAGAAAGTCCGACGACCGTGACGAACCAGCTCAGCGGATACACCGTCATAAGGCAGTCGAAGCTGGGGATAGCAGGAAATACGGCCCACATGTACAGAATGCGGAAACCGCAGATCCCAACGACCGTGATGAGCGCGGGCGCGAGCGAATTGCCAAAGCCGCGAAGATAGGCTGAAATCATTTCGATGGCCAGATTCAAAGGTTCCGCCAGAATGATATAGCACATACGGGTGACACCATAGCTGATGACCATCGCATCACTGGTAAAAAGCTGCAGAAGCGATGGAGAAAAATACAGGATGGGTGCCCCAATGATGACGCAGACAACCAGATTCTGCGCGGTGGTGATGACCCCGACGCGGCGGCAGCGCGCCATGTCGCCTGCCCCGTAGTTCTGCCCGACAAAAGTCGTGCATGCCTGCCCAAAGGCATTGACAAAAATATAGCAAAGAATATCCAGATTGAACGCCGCCGCCGACGCTGCCATGACATCAGCGCCAAGGCTGTTGATCGCCGACTGGATCACAATGTTCGACAGGCAGAAAACCGCCGCCTGCACCCCGGCCGGTGTGCCGATGCGAAGGATTTCCCGCAAAATATACAGATCCAAGAGCGATGCTTTGAGATCCAGATGAATCACATGCGTGCTGCGAAGCAGGATCGTCACCAGCATGGCGGAAGAGAGAAGCGTCGCACAAGTGGTAGAGATCGCCACAGCTGCCACACCCTGCTGGAAAAAGATCACCAGCGTATAGCTGATGATGACCTTGATGACCCCCGCCACCGCCAAGCAAAGAAGCGGCGTCTTCGTATCTCCCTGGCTTCGGAAAATGGCTGAAGCAAAATTATAAACCAGAATCCCCGGCAATGCCAGGAAGAAAATACGCAGATACTGGGCAGAAAGCGGCATGAGCGCATCCGGCACCTGCAGCAGCGAGAGCAGCGGCTCCGCGACAGCTTCGCTCAGACAGGTCATCACGATCCCTGCGGCAAGCGCAAAGGCAAGCGTCGAAAAGACCGCCCGATGGATCCCCTCCTGATTTCCCTTCCCTGTCATTTGGGAAATCACGACATTTGCCCCGATCGAAATGCCGATGAAAAATGTCACGATGAAACTGATGATCGGCGTATTGCTCCCGACAGCCGCCATCGCTTCCTTTCCGACAAACTGCCCCATAATGATGGTGTCGATGGTATTGAACACCTGCTGCAGCATGCCCGTCAGTGCCAGAAACAGCGCAAAACGGATCGTCTTCCTTCCGATCGGTCCATGCGTCATATCTATTTTTTTCATATATACCTCTTACATCGCAGGCGAAGGGCTGGTGGATTGGGGATAAATAAATCTCTTAGTCCTTCCGTCTCCTAGTATTGCGTTTTCTAAGGAAACACTGGCATTTAAGTCAACTTCCGAATCAAGTGAGGAGTGAGGAGTGAGGAGTGAGGAGTGAAGGTGCGGCGCATAAAATGAGGAAGCGCCGCGGTGTTTTATATAAATGATGGACAAACTGTTTTATATAATAAGGGAGGTATTGGGGCGCTATATGAATGGTGTGCCCCTTCCAGCACTTCTCACTTCTCTCTTCTAACTAAGTCCAGCAGTTAACAAATCGCTATACTAGTCTCTTAAACTTCCAAACGCCAACGCCTGTAAAAATATATTTCTTATTATATCATTCCTGACAACCTGCCCCGCAAGCGCGCTGCCTCTTGCCAAGGATGTCCATTGGCTCTATTATATAGAGGAACCGTCATTTATGCACATACCTTTTGGCTATCGAAAGGCATGCCTAAAGAGTGACTAGGGACTGGTGACTGGTGACTGGATTCTAGTAGCCAGGGACTAGTGGCTAGGGATTAGGAGCTTCGAGTGACTGGTGACTGGAATACGACTTTCGGGCATCGCCCCGTTTCGTCATCCTGAGCGGTGAGAAACGTCGTATGTGAGATCACAAATGCCAGAACAGTTGCAACCTGAGCCGAAGGATCTCGGCGCAGTCGCCACTGATTTGCCTTCCCCATGGGGGAAGGGGGACCGCGAAGCGGTGTATCGGGTGCTTTCGTACATCGCCTGCTTGAGACGCTCTTTCCCGCTCTTTTTCATACCGCTTGTGCCCTATCCGCCCCTTCGGGGCACCTTCCCCTCGAGGGGAAGGCTGACGATACGAG
>OQVT01001889.1_pt1 | contig 13453 bp, 12 predicted proteins | sample 1691561 | NCBI WGS metagenome assembly OQVT01 (sample SAMN03418260, study PRJEB22391) | human gut metagenome | biome: human-gut; feature: organic feature; material: feces | host: Homo sapiens | place: Tanzania | collected 2013-01 | reverse complement strand
CTCCCAAGGAACGCAAGAGCCTTAAAGCTACCGCGCAATCCTTCCGCGAAAACCCTGCATTAGATGCCGAAGCTGCCTTAGGCGAGCTTGGCACAGGCGAGGTGCTCGTCTCCCTGCTTGACCTCGAAGGCATTCCCACCGTTGTACAGCGTGCCTACGTCATGCCGCCGCGCAGCTATCTGGGCGTCTGCAGCGAAGACCTGCGCCAACAGAAAATCGCTGCCAGTCCGCTGTACAGCCAATATGCGCACAGCGTCGACCGCGAATCGGCCTACGAAATCCTGACAGGCCGTGCTGAAGCGGCGCAGGCGGAGGCAGAAGCCGCTGCCAAGGCGAAGGAAGCAGAAAAGCAGACCGGTTTCCAGAAAGGAAAGCACGAGCTGTTCCCGTTCCCTACGCTTGAGACATCTATCAACCCTAACATTGTACAAAACCCTGGTTGGTAGTTATTGATATTGTGTGTATTCACGGGGCTTCGGCCCCGTGATAATTCAAAAATATATTGATGAAGAAAAGAATTGCCATAGCCGTCATCTCTTTTACCGCTTTTGCTTTAGGCTCTTCAATATGAAAAAGTTTTAAAACCGCATCTGCTGTTATGTATCCAAAAATTCCTGTGATGATAATGACCGCAACGGTAATTGTCACATAACCGCCAAGTTCCTCGGAAACTCCCATTCCAATCGCTGTTGTAATCGATTTTGGAAGTAATGTGACATACTGCTGATGATCGAATCGAAAAATCAAAGCCAGTACCAGAATACATGTCATGCTGGTAAATACCCCGGAAATGATTCCTGCTATGACAGCTTTCATATTTTTCCTGAGTAACTCAAACTGCTCATACAGAGGAACTGCCAGACAGACAGTCGCCGGCGTCAACAGATAACTTATGTATTTTGCTCCTTCCTGATAATCTGCATAGTCTATATGAAACACCACCAAAAATACCATAACTGCAATTACAGAAATTAAAAGTGGATTAAATATTGCGATTTTTACTTTCTTTTTAAACCATAAACCAAACTCATAGGTCAACAGACTGACTACAACCCCTAAGAAAACGGAATCTGTCAAAAATGATTTCATGTTCTTACTCCTCCTTTTTCTTTCCTTTACGGATCACAAACTGCGTGATGCTTCCGGAAACTCCCATGACGATCACCGTTGAGATCAGCGTAATGACAACCACCTGTATCCAGATTGGCTGCAGAGCTCCCCACGAATCAAGAAGTCCTACTCCGGCCGGCACAAACATCAATGGCATGATCTCGATCAGAAAATTGCTTGTTTCTTTGATGTCTGACACCTTTAAAATTTTAAATTCCAATGCAAGGAAAAGAAGTACCATGCCATAAATACTCGCCGGTATGGATAGTGGTATGATATATTTTAAAAGTTCACCAAAAAAAGAAACGAACAGAATAATTAAAAGCTGTCTTACATATTTCATGATTTTTCTCCTTTGTTTTTATTCCGACTTTGTATCATACCACTGCTTATTTTGAATCTCAATACCTATTTTTTATGTTTCTTTTTTAGTCCATCACAAGCAGGGTTATCCAACACCTTCCCATCTGCTGAAAATCTTGAGCCATGACACGGACATTCCCACGTCTGTTCTTCTTTATTCCACTGAAGGACACATCCCATATGACTGCATCTTTTTCCGCCAATCCTTCCAATCCCCACAAGTGCATGACCCAGATTAGAAATTAATTGTGGTTTTAATATATTGCGCGATGGTGAGAAAACAGCCGCATATTCATTGCTTTTTTCCTGTACGAGGTCTGATAAGATCATTGCCGACAACATAGAACCTGTCATTCCCCATTTTCCAAACCCTGTCGCCACAAAAAGATCCGGTGTATTTTTACTGTATGGACCGATGTATGGTCTTTTATCCAGAGACATGCAGTCCTGTGTCGCCCAGAAATAACGCTCCTTTGCTTCCGGGAAATATTCCTTTGCGATATCGCGCAGTAAATCCCAATTGCTTTTTTCCTTACCAGATCGGTGACCGCCTCCGCCTATCAGCAGATAGTCTTCGTAATTTCTCATTGATAATCCTATATTATCTGCTTCAAGATACATACCCTTCAGATTTTTGCCATATGCACAGGCAAGTACATAAGAACGATTCTGATATAACTTTAAATAATAGGAACCTCTCGTATTAATAAACGGAAAATGTGTCGCAATGATAATTTTCTCTGCTGCGACTGAACCTTTTTCTGTCAATGCAAAATACTCTGTCATCTCACGCACTTCGGAATGTTCATAGATTCTCAGATTTTTGCTGATCCCGGCGGCAAATTTGAGTGGCTGGAACTGCGCCTGCCGCGGAAACCGTATTGCTCCCTCCACTTCAAACGGTAACTCCGTGTCCTCCGTATAATCAGCCTGAAATCCAAGACTGCCCAATGCCTGTATTTCACTCTCTAACTTTCGACGCTCCCTGACCGAATACAGATAAGAATCTGTCTCTTCCATGTCACAGTCCAGAAAACGCCCCAGATTTTTATAATTTTCCACCGCTCTTAAATTTGCTTTCAGAAACAGTTCTGCACGCTCCTGACCCATGGACTGTAATGATTTTTCGTAAATCAACCCGTGCTGCGCCGTAATTTTTGCAGTTGTATGCCCGGTCACGCCCTGACAGATGCGGTCTTTTTCCAACAGACAGTAATCAACACCCGCCTGCTGTAAAAAATAGGCGCACAAAATTCCTGCCATACCACCACCAATGATCAAAACCTGTGTCCGGATGTCCTTTTCCAAAGTCGGAAACTCCGGCATTTCTATATTTTCCGTCCATAATGAACTCATAAATCCTCCTTGTTTTGCGAAGCAAAATCCGAACCCTCTGGTGAGGAGAGGATTTAGCCTCCTTGTTTTGCGAAGCAAAATGCGACTGCCCATGCAGGAGCAGAGGATTTAGCCTCCTTGTTTTGCGAAGCAAAATGTCTGCTATGCGCCTGCATAGCATGCGCCCATGCACGGAGCAATGCCCAACAAGCTGTGCAGGATTTAGCCTCCTTGTTTTGCGAAGCAATTTTATGATTAGTATGAATGGATTGTTTCATAATTATTCAATACGTTCCATTTAGTTTGATTATCAAAATACTATTGACATTCTATTTCATTTCGTCTATTGTTTATAATAGTTTGATTTTCAAAGCATTTTAACAAAATAGTTTTTTCTGGCTAAAACGATTTAATTGTCCAGAACGGATTTCACAATGTTTGAAGTCAAAAATAATATTTTTGAAATGGAGATTATGATGAGTGTACGAATTGTGATAGACTCTGCCTCTGATCTGACAAAGGAACAGGCAGATAAATTAAATCTTGACTTTTTACCTTTAAAAACGATTTTTGGTACGGAAGAATATCTGGATGGCATTACATTGAGCCACCAGCAATTTTATGAGAAACTGATTGAGGGCGACTGCATGCCAACCACTAGCCAGATCTCGCCACATGATTTTGAGCAGCTTTATGCAGATGTGAAAGAAAAAGGAGACACAGCCGTTGTCATCACACTTTCCTCCAGGCTTTCCGGTACTTTTCAGAGTGCCAATATAGCATTGGATGGTTATGAAGATTGTATTACGATCGTTGACAGCGAAAATGTATGTCTTGGCGAACAGATTCTTGTGATGTATGCCTGCCGTCTCAGAGATGCCGGTACTTCTGCCTCTGAAATTGCAAAAGCTCTGGATGAGAAAAAGAAATCAGTCCGTGTTCTGGCATTATTAGATACTTTAGAATATTTAAAACGCGGAGGACGCATTTCAAAAACTGCCGCTCTCGCCGGAAATCTGCTTTCCATTAAGCCGGTTATCGCAATTGTAGACGGGGAGGTTGCCGTTCTTGGAAAAGCCCGCGGCTCTAAAAACGGATGCAATATGCTCCGGGAGGAAATCGCCAAATGCAACGGCATTGATTTCTCCATGCCGCTTTGTCTCGGTTATACCGGATTAGATGATTCCCTTCTGCAAAAATACATAAAAGACAACACTGATCTCTGGGAATCTTATGTGAAGGAACTGCCTATCAGTTCCATCGGAAGCACGATTGGAACCCATACCGGACCTGGTGGAATCTGCGTTGCATTTTTCAGTAAGACAAACTCCTGACCGGAGTTTGTCTTACATCTGCTTACTCTAACGCTCCCTTTACTTTTTTGTGGGAAATGCACCGCTCCTCCCGATTGGCAAGTGCCTTCACCCTGCCCTCTAACAGAAGTTCCCTACCTTTTTCATTTCTTGTATACACGCAGTCATAGCTGCCAATATATGGATGCATGTATTTTGCGAAACGTTCCGCATCCTCCTTCTTTTTCGAAAAACAATTTGGAATGGCATAGAAACCATTCAGTCCTTTGCGCCCTTTCCTTTTCACAAGTATGTAACGCTGGTTGTCGATCACATCAAAAAACTCATTGACACACTGTGCAAACAACACTTTATCCCTGCCGCTTCCACCGGACAGATAAATGATATGGTTATCCGGTCCCGGCGATTCTGCCACTACTTTGCAGTGTGTTTCTTCCAGAAGCTGCTGCTCCTCCAACGCTTTACGGATTCCATTTCCAAATGCCTTTAATCTTTTTAACGGACTCCACAGCATGAAAATTTTCGGAAAACGTATCATGATTCCAGTCAGTCCAACCACAATGAGGAAATAACAGATTCCGGCTAAATTTCCATTTCCGGACGCTGCCGCCACAACACCTGCCCCAATTGCCCCGATCAGGCACAAAATTCCTGACAGGATTGCCGTGAGAATCGCATCCCAGAAAACAACACTCGTCACAAATTTGTCTTTCACCTCTGTCTCATCCACAATATCCATTTTGTCGTAGATTGCGAGTGCACTGTTCCAACGTTCTTTTAACGTATTGCGCTGCCCCGACATTTTCAGCATTTGCTTGTTTATTCTATCAATGTTTGCTTTATTAAATGGAGTTTTAATAATTGATAACCGTTTTATTCCATTTTCAATCGTATTCTCCGTGTAATGCAGACCGAGAAAATGTTCCATCCTTCGTTCTAACATACTGTAATCTTCACTGATCTGATTGTCATCTGCTTTCAACACTTCATTCCACGGTCTCAGGCAGACTAAATGCCAGATGTTGCTTGTTTTTTCCGGCTGTTCCTTCATCACACGGATGGCGCGCCCACGCATCTGATTACTTAACATAAATGAACCGACAAAACTTGCAAGGATCAGGGAATTGATGCAAGGAGAATCCCATCCCTCCCCAAGCAGCGATTTTGTGCCAACCAGCACCTGCATATAGCCTTTTGAGAAGACATTGGTTACCGCCCCTGTCAGAAAATGTGCATTTCCAACAGCCGTCACTTTAAGATAATCTGTCTCAGGAAGATTTCCAATCCTGCTGAATGTGACTTTTCCACTCGTTCCGATCTCCTGCTCTAGCGCCTCTTTTGCCTCCGCCGGAATGATCACGATCGTCCCGCAAAGCACTCCAAAACGGATTTGTTTATTCTTCTTTTCATTTTCGCGCCGGAGCATTTCAAAAAACGGAAGCACTCCAAGCGAGTTTACATCGTATTCTGTATTTCCAATTGCTTTTTCATATTCTTTCCGGATGTAATCTGTCAAAACAAGCAGTCTTAAATTCTGACCGTATGTCTCATGCTCATGGAACACAATGTCCCGTATGCTGTTGCATTTTCCAAGAGAATTTGTGAGCATTTTTTCCACTGCCGCACTTTTCGTCATGACGACTTTTTTCTTCTCTATCAGACCACTGGATTTTAAATCTGCAATTAACAATTCACGATATGTCTTGTCACACATATATGAATCCACATCATCATACAAAAATCCCTGTAATAGACGCTCCATCCACGGCACGTTCATGGATGATAATTTTTTTGCTCCCAAAAGTCTCTGTAATCTGGACGGAAATGCAATATTTTTGCTCTGCAGATAAATCAACAGCGATGCCAGATACGCCGGATTATCCAGCAGCAGGTCATCCGGGAGCTGTCCACTCAGCCCCTTATGGCTTCTCACATACGTAAGAAACTGTGTATCCTGCATCATTTTTTCTGTCATTGCTTTGCTGCGTTCCTGAAAACGTCTGACTTCCTGCTCTTCCTCTTTTGTCGGATAGTTGAAGTAAACATAATCCTGATGCGGGCAGAGGCTTCCCTCTTTTACAAGTTCCGGTATCGTGATCTCCTCGTCGATCTCACCACACATATTCATGTACCGCGTCCACATAGCCGGGGTGGAATCATATGGCGGTGTTGCTGTCAGCGCTATGATTTTGAGGTTATCCACCTGTTTTTTGAAATCTTCTAACGCTTTCCACCATTCACTTCGCAGATGGTGGCATTCATCCAGACAGAGCACTTCAATCCCTGCCTCTTTCATCGCCGCAACCAAATCAAAACCGCTGTAATCTACTTCTTCTGTCTCAGTCTCCGCTAAGCACTCGTCTGTGCCTGTGCCACTCTCCGCCCCTACATCTTCCTGCATTCCCTGAAATCTTGTCATGGCACTGTGCAATGCCTGATAGGTTGCAACCGTGATCGCCTTCGGCTGTTTTAAATTCTGCGAAAGATAATCTTCCCCATGCACACCCTCACATAAAAAAGCCTCCTCAATCCTTGCCACCCATTGCTCCCGGATTGTAATGGAAGGTGCTAAAATCAGTGCTTTGCCATTCATCCTGCGGATCAGTTCAATTCCCAATGTTGTTTTTCCGGAACCAGGTGCCGCTACAATATGTATTTTTCCATCTGCCATGTACCTGTCTGCATGATCTAAAACTCTTGCCTGATAATTCCGCCATGTTCCCTTAAATTCCAAAATTCCTTCGTAATTCATAACTTCTCCTTGCCGTTATTGTGCTATTTAGGCGATCACTTGTGCAATTCTATCCAATCTCGCATAAAATTGCAGATAAAAATCCTGTTCCGTGTCATATGGATTTATGTAAAAGGTGTTCAGCAAAAACATCGTGATCGTCTTTTTCCGGTTTTCATCTGACATCTCGCCTAAAATACTTTTTATTTTCTTCCGGAATGCATGCCAGTCGATCAGATATTGCTGATTTTTCTTAAGTTCCGGTGTATCCAGCCACTTGCTCACCTTTATCTTACTGCGGTTCTCTTTGGCACAGCCATCCACCTGTAAAAAATAGTCCAGTCTGTTCTCCTCGTAAATCCGCCCCAATGGAAAAACACGGCAGATACCCGGTCGAAAGCTGTGAATGCTGCATCTTTTCTCTTTTAAAAACGGACAGACATCTTTATCTGTCATTTTCAGATTCGGCAATATCATGCCATCTGCCACATGCAGCTCTATCTGCTCCTTTAATAAGTTTTCAAACGTTGTATTCAGATTTTTCGTCAGTTCATAAATATCTAATGGATCAAGGATGATCGACTCCCCCATATCCTCACAGCACGAAGAACAGCCTGCACAATCGTTGCAGGCTGCCCGTACCATATCATTTAATCCATATCTTTTTCCGTCTGAAATTTCTTCCAAGTTCTTATTCATTTGTTAAACCTCGATATAATATTTGTATTTTTATCCCTGCCAGCTGTCCGACGCCATGCGGTCTGCAAGCTGGCTTAATTCGTTGGGATATTTCATAAGCTCACGTTCGGAATTCAGCCGATGCCGCTGTTCGGCATTTTTCTTTCCTGCGATTCCATATTCCAGGGCATTCTCCAAAGCCTGATACTCCCTCTGCGCTTCCCTGTTCAAAGTCTTATGAACACCGGAAACCTGTCGGTTCGTTCCATAGCGGTAGCCATTTCCTCCATGCGCACTCTCGTACTGTCCATTCTCATAAACGTATTCATCGTTCGTGTCATTTTTGTATACAGTCTCTTTTTTATCCGTTGGCGCACCATTGTATGCACTGTTATTTTTTTGTTTTTTACCCATTTCGCTTTTTTTGGCAAAAATAATTATATCACAATTTAATAATCATTTTTTATACCATTTCCCTCCTGTTTATTCAGATAGTATTGCACATCTGTTTTCACAGTTAGGGTATCACGTACAAGCATTTTTATTCACAAGCTGCAATGATCGCGTATTCCATTATTATAATCTGCAATTTGATATTGCATAATCAATTTTGCATCTGTTTTTTATCTGCTTCACGATACACGCAAAATATCAACCGTATGGGCACTTGCCCCCATCAAGTCCATACGCTCTGCGACAGACATCTGGTATCTGACGAACAGCTCAAATGTTTCTTCGTCCATCTCCTTTAAGACCGGACGCATATAATTTGCCGCGCCGTCAGGTGCTATGATTTTTTCACGCTGTAAGGATACTGCCTTGTTTATTTTTTCAATGTCCGATAATGTGACATATTCATACAGATCTTTTTCTTTTGACACACAGTGAAAATCTTCTGTCAGCCTGCCATCTCCGAGACACTCTTTTACCATATTTTCCTTAAATCCATACATCAAAACACCATAATCGTTCATCAGATATGCCACAAAAATAAGACCGTTCTTTTTTGTCACACGCTTTGCTTCGCCCAACGCCTTTACCTTATCCTCAAATGTATACAGATGATACATCGGTCCTAAAAGCAGTGTCATATCAAATGTTTCATCTGCAAACCGTGACAGTTTCAATGCGTTTCCCTGATATGCCTTCACGCTGCTGCCCTTGGATTTTAAAATCCCGAGATTATACTTCACGAGTTCCACCGCTGTGACATCATAGCCTTCGTTTGCCAGTGCGACCGAATACCGTCCGGTTCCGGCGCCCACATCAAGGATTTTCGGTTGCTCCATTTCCTTTAAATAGCGATGGATGTATTCCATGGTAATGCGGTATTCCACCTGTCCATGGCGGCGTCCGAGCCTTTTTTCTTCATTAAATTTATTATAATGCTTTTCTAATTCTGTTAATTCTTTTGCCATATCTGTTTCCTTTATTAAAGCAGAGATCAAGCATTACAGAAATAAATCGCTTTTATCCCACGCTTCATGCCCTGATCCGCCATTTTTCAAATCTATTATGCAGACAATAGATTTACCCGCATCTGCTCTATTTTTATGCCTTGTAACCATTATATACAACTACCGATTTTCTGACAAGCAAGATTGTTACTGTTCACTCAGCAGTAAAACACTTGCTGCTTTGCTGCATAAGAAAGTGATTCAAGAGTGAGCAGTAACGAAAGATTCCAGCCACAGATTAAAAAACGCAGTCTTTTCTGATTACATAAAACATGCTATAATGTGCAGTTGTGAATGCGTATGACTACCTGTGCTTTTATCTGTAAATATTATTTATTTTTTCATAAATGGAGAAAAAAATGAACCTGTTAAAAAAACAACTTGTAAAAAGAAACTATCACAAAGAGACCTTAAAAATCACCATTGATATGGCATGGCCAGCCATTGTCGAATCCTTTTTCGTGGCTTTTGCCGGACTGATCGACTCCTTAATGGTCAGCTCGCTCGGCTCCTATGCCGTGGCGGCAGTAGGGCTTACCACACAGCCAAAACTGTTAGGACTTGCCCTGTTTTTTGCCTTAAATGTTGCAATCTCAGCCTTAGTTGCCCGGAGAAGGGGTGAAAAGAAGCAGGACTCTGCGAATGAGATCCTGCTTACCGCTATCTTTTTTATTGTGATCGCAGCTATCATCTCAAGTATTGCATTCGTGTTTTTTGCCAGTGCAATCATCGGCCTTTGCGGTTCTACGGCAGACACACACAATGATGCTGTGGTATATTTCCGCATTATTATGGGCGGTATGATCTTCAACTGCATCCAGATGGGGATTAACGCTGCCCAGCGCGGTGCCGGGAACACAAAGATCACCATGCGTACCAACGTGACCTCCAACACAATCAATATTATTTTAAATTACCTGCTGATCAACGGACGCTTTGGTTTTCCTGCCCTTGGCATCCGCGGTGCCGCACTCGCAACCATATCCGGGACCGTAGTTGCCTGCATTATGAGTGTTGCTTCCATTTTCAAAAAAGAGAGTTTTTTGAGTATTCCATATATATTAGAGCAGCATATCCGCCCGACTTTGTCTGCTTTTCTCAATCTGATCAAAGTTGCTTACAGTGTCTTTTTCGAACAGGTATTAATGCGAATCGGTTTTATGTTAACCGCTATTATGGCTGCCGATCAGGGGACGGATGCTATGGCGGCGCATCAGGTCGGTATGAACATCATGGCACTCTCCTTTGCGTTTGGCGACGGTCTGCAGGCAACGGCAGTTGCTCTGATCGGACGAAGCTTAGGTTCCGGCGATCCGGATCTTGCCAAAGAGTACGGCCGCACCTGTCGTCTCATCGGTGCTGTCATCGCTGTCTGTCTGGTTGCGATCTACTATTTTGGTGCCAGCGGTCTCTACCATCTATTTTTCACGGAAGACCACATTGTGGCAATTGGAGTCCAGATTATGCATGTCATAATCTTTGTTGTCATTTTCCAGATCTGTCAGGTCATCTACATGGGATGCCTGCGTGGTGCAGGAGACACGCTTTACACAGCAGTTGCATCCATGATCAGCGTCACTTTTATCCGTACCATTATTTCCTATTTTTGCGGTTATGTCCTCGGCTGGGGGATCATCGGTATCTGGATGGGCGTGCTGGGCGATCAGGTTTCCAGATTTATCTTTGCAACCGTGCGCTTCAGGCAGGGCAAGTGGGTGAAGATCAAAATCTGATAACCGGAGTTTAACTAGCGTAGTGTTGCAGATTCTGCGGTGCTTTTATAGGGTGTGAAGGGCAGATATAAGCATCCTCTCACAAGTCGTGATCTTATAGGTTTATGAAAAGAAAAACGGTACAGACGAAATATGATGTTCCTGTTCGCCGGGCATTCCGATAAGCCTCTAAAGAGTCTTATCTCCATGGCTCACGAAGGAAATCATATTTGTCTGTACCGTTTTTCTTTCATTTACACTGTGAACGACTTGTGAAAGGACACTTATACATGCCCAATTTACGCTATGAATTGCACCACAGAATCTGTAATTTATGTTATGGAACTCACGGTTAGGGGATGGACGCCTATGAGGGAATGGCAAAAATCAATCTACATTCTCAAAGTAAATTAATTATAACTTCTGTAAATCGATTTTAACAGAATGAAGTAGGATTGTAAGTGTAATTATGGTAGAATAATGATATTAATGAAGTTGTTCAATCGGAAGTTGGAGGAAACTTATATGTTTGATTTTATTATTAATCTATTTGCTGAAATTGCAGATTTCTTTTTTACTTTTTGGGCAGACAATGTTATTGATAAGTTTGCGAAAAGAAAAAAGTAACTTCCAGTATGTAAGTGCTTGAATAAGTTTATGAAAAAATTAAAATAGGTTGAATTTATCCTAGAAAAAATATAATATCTGTATGAGTTAATGGAGATGTTCATATGACAGTAGATACAAACACAATGGTTTCAATTACAGAAGCAAATCAAAACTTTTCAAAAGTTGCAAGATTAGTAGATGAGCTTGGTTCGGTAGTTATACTTAAGAATAATGCACCAAGATATTTGGTAATAGATTTTAGTAAAGCAGATAAGGATTTTACTGCATCTGATGAAGATGTGTTAAGTATTTCAAAGCAGCTCATGGAGCAGAATAAAGAAGCATATGAGGTACTGGCTAAATGATAAAACTGAGCAAAAAGCAGATTCTTATGCAAGCATAGCACTTGCATATAAATTGATTTTTGGATAATTGAAAGGAACATTTATGACGCTTAACAAAGCTTTTCAGGATATATATTGTAAATTTCTAACAGAACAAGGATATCAATGGTGCTCTAAATTGCAAAGATTTGTTAAGGTGGTAAATCAGGAGCTGATCTATTTTATTGGATTAAAAAAGGTTCCGGCATGGCTCAAAGGCAATAAAGGGTTTACCATTACTGCAGGTATTATGTCGGTATATTTTTCTAAATGTGCTGATTGGACGCATGGCTGCACCGAGGACAAACTCTTTAAATGGGCGTTTGATTATACCGGACTTCAACTTCAAATGTTCTCACCGACCTATGAATATGGAATGGGGTTTGAGTACAATGAACAAAACATGATTGAGGTAGTAGAGAAGTCTGCTGAAATAACAAAGGAATTAGTTCTTCCAGTGTTTGCTGAGGTGACAGATTTAACATCTTACGTGAAGTATGCGAAGAAATATACGATAGATGTTCTAAGAATGTGTGATAAATTTATTGACGATTCACTGGTTTTAATACTTACAAATAATCATGATGATTTTATGGAATGCCTGCAAAAAGAGAAAGAGGAGGAAACGATTATGAAGAAACGATTATTTGCAGCATTAATGGTGATGGTAGTAGCAGTGAGCATGCCTGTATACGGCGCATCAAAAGATGAGGATTCCAGCAGTGATGTAATTAAAGTCAGAGTTGCAGGAACCGCAGATTATGAACCATATACATATGTAGACGAAGATGACAATATTACAGGATATGATATCGAAGTAATCAAAGCAATTGATGAACTGGCACCGGAGATCGAATGTGAATATAGCTATACACAGTGGGATACACTTCTTCCTGGTCTTGATGCAGACAAGTTCGATGTGGTAAGCAATCAGCTTGGCGAGACAGATGAAAGAAAAGAAATGTATCTGTATCCGAAATATCCATTCCTTTTCGCTGGTTCTGCAGTTATTTCCACTGCTGACGATCCAATGGACAGTTTCGAAGATCTGAAAGGCAAAAAAGTAGGTGCTATCGTAGGAAGTTCTTTCACAACACAGATGGAACAGTACCTGGACGAAAATCCAGATGCATTTACACTGGAATATCTGGATGGAACACTGCCGCAGATGCTTGATGAGATTGTTAACGGTCGTGTAGATGCAACTGTCAACGATCCGTCTGCTGCATATTCCAAAGCACAGGTTGCAGGAATTGAGGACAGACTTCATATTTCTGATGATATTTACAATGGTGGATTTTCTTACTTCCTGTTTGCAAAAACAGACAAAGGACAGCAGATCGCAGATATTTTTGACAAATATCTTCCGGAACTCTACTACAATGGAACATTATCCGAACTTGCAAAGAAATATCTTGGCAGTGACAGCGGCGTAACCAGTATGGCTGAAAATGGTTTCTTTACAGAAGATACACTGGAAGATTTTCAGGCAAATGAAAAATAAGAAACAATAAAAGACGGTAAAGGAGATGACTCTGATGAGCGAGGTAATGGTGAAATGTTCGCAGGTACATAAATCTTTTGGAGACCTTGAAGTACTGAAAGGAGTTGACCTGGAAGTAAAGAAAGGAGAGGTAGTAGCAATCCTGGGTCCCAGTGGCTCAGGAAAGACTACTTTCCTCAGATGCATTAATTTTCTGGAAAGAGGAGATGCGGGCACGATCTGTGTCAATGGCTTCACTGTTCCATGCAAAGAAGGAAC